>ERZ857982.415-NODE-415-length-62954-cov-48.657340_pt1 | contig 62954 bp, 72 predicted proteins | sample MGYA00519955_ERZ857982 | MGnify/ENA primary metagenome ERZ857982 (study PRJEB31778, sample SAMEA3449416) | human gut metagenome | biome: human gut; feature: human-associated habitat; material: faeces | place: United Kingdom | collected 2010/2012 ... | reverse complement strand
CCCAGCCCGATCACGAGGGGATATCTTGAAGATGTCCCCTTTTTTATTGTGTTATAGTTGATTAGATTGGTTTTCAGCCTATTACAACAAGGGATAAAGGGTTTGTTTTGTCACGATATTAACCTGTATTAACGCTCAAATTGAACATTTGACACTTCTGTTTGTTACTATTGTGATACCGTTTTCAATTTTGTGATACCAAAAAACAAATCAATCATGGAATATCCAACATTAAGGTTTGTGTTCGATCGAAAGAAGGTCGCAACCAAGGAGAAAAAAGGTCTTGTGCAGATCGAGGTATGCTCTGAGAGAAAGAGAAAATGGATTGGTACGGGTGTAAAGGTATACGCCGATCAATGGGATGACAAAAGAAAGGTCACGGCTCGACCCGACTCGTTGGACTTGAATATGAAGCTGGACTTGATGATGTCTAATATCCTAGAGTACGTGAACTCATTGATACGTCGAAAGGTCCCGTTCGATTTCGAGTCATTGGACGTTTTCTTGAAAAATAGCTCGGAATCGGATTCTTTCATTGATTTTATAGTTAGGAGGACTGATGAGAGGAAAGACCGTGCGGAAGGAACCATAAAGCATTATAGGACATTGGTTAAGGTTTTGGAGGATTTTGGGAGGATCAATTATTTTCATGATTTGACCCGTTCCAATATAACTATGTTTGATGATTACTTGAGAAGCAAAGGTATTAAGGATACTACCGTGTATGGTTACCATAAGAATATGAAGGCTTATATAAACGAGGCCATAAGATTCGGTATAATCTCGGAGAATCCTTATGTGGGGCTTAAGATCAACAGGGGAAAGTCGGATAAACGGAAATATCTCACGTATGAGGAGATGAGAAGGATGGAAAGATGTCGTATAACCGATCCTAGCGTAAACAGGGTGAGGGATCTTTTCTTGTTCCAGTGCTATACAGGGTTGGCCTATTCGGATTTATATAAGTTTGACTTCGCGAGCGATGTAGAGCGGAGGGGGAATAAGTTTATTATAGCGGATAGGCGTGTAAAGACCAATGAGGATTATTTCATAGTCTTGCTGTCTCCCGCCATGGAGATATTAAGAAAATATGATTTTGATCTTCCGGTAATAAGTAATCAGAAATATAACGATTATTTAAAAGTCGCCGCTAGTTTCGCCAAGATTGACAAGAATCTGACTACGCACTGTGCGCGCCATACGTTTGCGGTTTTCGCGTTAAATAATGGTGTTCCGATGGAGGTGGTGTCCAAGATGCTTGGTCATACAAATATAAAAACAACACAAATCTATGCGAAGGTGCTCAACACAGAGGTCGAGAAAGGATTTGATGTCTTGGAGCGAAAGATGAAGGTTTAGCGATAAATAGACCAATAAAACACGCCCGTGTCAGAAAAAACACGGGCGTTATACTTTGGCGATGCGACAAATAGATTTTTTATACTATATCACGATATTCACAATATCTATAATTCATGCTAACTTTATGGATATATAACAAGGCATCTTCTTTGTTGTCGAATATTTTAGTTTTACATACTAATCTTAATCTCAGTGTGTCTAATAAATCATTTTCCCTTGCCTCGTAGTATGCGTCATTATATTCGCAGCTCCCGAAACTATACTCAAGAAACATATATCCAAAATCTTTGTTGTGATAAAGGATTCTGTCTTTCATTAATTCTATCACCTCCGTTTCTCTATACAGATGAAGTATGAAATCTCTATTGTTTTCCGGTTTATATAACCAATTAACAATGCTCTGTAATTTATAGGAGACTTTCGCCTTCCCTTTTATTTCTTCTATTATTCTTCTCTCTTCTTCCAGATCTTGTTGTTCTTTGTCGCAATTTTCTTTATCGACTTTTTTATACGCTTCCTCGGGTGTCAAATCTGGGTATTTATTATCGACGAAACTAACATCCGCCGCATCCGACTTAACTTTCTTCCCCCATGCATAGTAGGAGAGACAAAAGATTTCTTTCCCATTAAAAGTCCTATCATAGATTGTTTTTAACGGGTTTAGCCCATTGGGGGCTATTATAGAAGTCGGTAATCTGTAAAAAGGATAAGATTCTTTACCTCTTTTGGCCTCTTTAATATAAGTTTGTAATCCTTCCATTTTTAATTGTGTCGTTTATAAGTTCCCGCCCTGTTTATTGTTTATTTTTTATTGATGAAATCTAGCTGATAACCAAGCGCATCACCTATCTTGGATAATAGGTCAACACCTGTGCTATACTTCCCAGTTTCTATCCGGGCGATGTTTCCCGGCGCTAGGCCTGTAAGTTCAGCTAGTTTGTACTGTGATATCCCGGCCTCCATGCGGAGCTGGGCTATCCGCTTGCCTATTCGCTCCCGGTCATTCATCTTGCTCGTCCTCCCGATAGATAGACTTTTATTAGATATTTCATAATGATCATTCCATATCTTCTATGGTATAATCTCCAGATGCGGCAGGCGCAAACTTATTTACAATACTGTCAATTTTTTCCGCATCTTCATCAGATATTTCTATCTGCATATTTTCATTGCAGATCATATTAATACCATTATTTTCTAAAACCTCCAATAATTCACGATTGTTGCAATATAATGTCTTCATTTTTATTTGCCCGTCACGCCGATAGCTCAGCTTTTAATTATTAGTTATTATAACTCTCCCTTTAAAATGTCATTAACGTAAAGCAAAAAGTTTCTGTCGCTTACTTGATCATCGGCAAAAAAATCAAACAACATGCCGTTGCCAAGTTTGGATATTTTTTCAAATGCGGCTTGCATTAATTGAGACGCTTTTTCCCTTGTACTCTCAGGGGCTTCGTTAACAAATTTATCGATTCTTTTTTTGACATCTTCAAGCATCATTTCATGTGCTTGCTTTCTGCCTTGCTCTGTCTTGGATAGTTCTCTATACGTAGATGTATTCATTTCCTTAATGCCGCTTATCCGTTGCCGCCGGTTCTTGTTATTTTGATATTGCAAATATACTATCAAATTTGATAGTATGCAAGTTTTTCAATGATTATTTTTTATGCTCTATGGCATATTTTCTTTCTCTTTTTCCTCCAGCACTTTTTTAAGCTGATATAGGCTCAAAATATCATACTCAAATGTCGGATTGTCCCAATTTTTTCGGACAGAGTTCGTTTGGACCGAGATAAATTTCCGTAGGTCAAAGATATATTGGAACGGGCTTAACCGGATCTCATTAAATGTGATTTGATAGTTATCAAACCACTCTAAAAGTTTTTTAAGTTCCTCGTTCATGGTTATACAATAAAATTTGTTCTCGCAAATATACCAATAATGCCTATATGACCAGACCTAACTATGTACGAATGATTCGTAGATGATAGAAAACAGTATAGAATAGTTGATTTTTTGGTGTCCGATGGGAGATAATGATCAAAGTAACAAACACGAGTCACTTTATTTATCTCTTTTGCGAGAAAAGACAAGATTATGATCGGAGCGATAGTTGGAGCCGCCAGCTCCTTGGCGAGTGGCATTGCCGGGGGAATAAAGGCAAGGAAGGCGGCTAGAAAAGCGAACGCCGTGTTGGATAAACAGGCAAAGGAGAATGAGGATTGGTTTAACCGTAGGTATAACGAGGATTATACCCAAAGCGCGGAGGCGCAAGCCGCCTTGACCAAGGCTAGGGAATTAGCGGATGAGCAGTACCGTAAGGCCTCCGGTACCGCCGCGGTCGTAGGAGCTACTGATGAGTCCGTAGCTCAGGCCAAGAAAGCGGCGGGCGAGGTGATATCCGATACCGCCAGTGGTATAGCCACTAACGCTACCGCACGGAAGGATGCTGTGGAATCCCAATATCTCAACACCAAGAATAATATCAGTAACCAAAGGCTGTCTATCTATAATCAACAGGCGGCAAACGCCACGCAAGCGGCTAATCAAGGATTACAGGCAGGGATGGGCCTCGTTGGGGCTGATGCGCAAGCCCATCTTGACAAGGGTAAGGGATTATTCGAGTCTATATTCAAAAAGTAACAACCATGACATTAGAAGAAAGATATAATAGGAAAAGGACCCCGGTCGTTCAAAGGCCGGAATTGTCCACTACGCCATTGGTTGAGCCGGAGGTTGCCGGAAGCCAGAACCCTATAGCTCCAACCGTGGATAATACGGATGAGACCGCTCCGCAAGCGAGCGTTGTCGAGCCTCAAATGAACGATTACCAATGGAACCAAAGGCTTTATGAGACGCTCTTTCAAAAGCCGATAAGTCAAGAGGAGGAGGAGAGAAGAAAACGGGCCGCTTCCGTAGCTACTGGAATCGGGCATCTAGGCAATGTGTTGTCTTCCTTCTCCAATTTGGCATTCGCGGGAGAGGCACCTTCGCAGAAACTACCCACCGTAGCTGATCCTAAACTACAATCCTATTCTGACAGGTTGGAGGCTATCAGGCAAAGATACGGGGCCGGGTATCTGGCCGCAAGGCAAAACGACATCAATAATTATCAAAGGGCATTGCAGCTTTATAGACAGGATCAAGCGAGAAAAGAGGATTTGGCGGCAAGGGAAGCGGCTCTTGAAAGGCAGAACGCCATTGATCGATGGAACATGGATAAATGGAAAAAGGAATATGAGGCTGATCAAGCCTACAAAAAGAGAAGGCTTGATTTGGACGCTGAAAAAATGGCTTTAGAGAAACGGGAAGTTGAGAATAGAGAGAAAAGCGGATATTACTCTGGCCGATCCTCTAGAAGAACCTCTGTATCCTCGAATAATAACGGAACTATAATCCTTGATACACCTGACGGTTTCATGGACATTGACATGAGCAGAGTAAACCTATCAACATTGTCTCAGATGTTCAACAGTCTTCCGGATTCAGTCAAGAAAAATTATCGCATATCAAGCAAGGACAGCGAAAAGGACAGGCAAGCCAAGTACATGTCTGCCATAGGAGAGGCGGCAAAGGCAGATCCAAGTATCGCTGATTATTTATATAGATCTGGGCTTGGCACATTGAGGGAAGGGGATAAGGATATGTCAAAATCCATAGATATCAAGGATGATGTGATACCATGGGATCCTTCCATGATTACTAATGGACATACGGATCAATCCACCACAGAGAACGATAACGAAATAATACAGTATCGTCCTGTTGTAGACGATCAGGAAAGTGATACTTCTGATATGCGAAATGAGAACGTATATGATAACACCCCGACTGACCCGTACGATATTATACTCCAAGATCGAGATCGTAGGATTAGTAAAAAAACGCAAGAGCAAGAGGAGGCTAGGAGAAAGGCCGAAGAATACAGGTTAAATGACGAGCAAAGTTATTATGATCGCATATCAGAACTTGAATCCAAGATGGTAAGAGAGAGGGATGTGGAGAAATTCATTAAAGATAATAACCTTGGTCTCCAAGATGCGGTAAGAGCCAGACTTCTGTTTAATGATATAAGGAAAGATAACGCTAAGATCAAGAGAGAGATTGATTATCTATATAAGCAACTTAATAAAAAATATCCTCAAAGAAACGATTGATTATGCCAATATTCGAGTTTGACGGTAAGAAATATGATGTGGAGGATCGGTATATGAACGATTTTTCCAAGGCGTTCCCGGATGCTACTTCTGTATTCGAGAGAGATAATAAGAGATATAGGGTTAAGGCTTCCGATTATGGCTCGTTCATGAAGTACTATCAAGATCCTATAAATGATAGCGTTTCCCGTGAAGAGGGAACGGAAGGGAGTGACAGTTATCTAAAAGATCTTGGAGAAAGCTTTATGCAAGGTGTAGGATCGCTTGGTAAGATTGTATTGTCTCCTGTTAAGAAAGCCGCTGACTATATTAATGAGTCTGATATTGGGAAGGCTATCAATGAGAGATTGGGATTGGAAGGAGGTCAGTTTGGGCAGTGGTATGAATCTGCGGATAAGATGGAAAAAGAATATGCCAAGAGATCTGACAGATATGGAGGAAAGGATTTTATCCAATTACTGAAAGATGGTAGATACGCTGACGCTCTAGGAGAAGTTTTCTTGTCCGCAACCAAATCAGCCCCTACCTCGCTTGGCATAATGGCGGCTTCGGCGGCTGGTTCTCCGGCTGCGGGATTGGCATTGATGGGTGCCGGTACGGCTTCTGAGAAATACGATCAGCTAGGCGAGGAGAATCCTGATATGGGATCTGGTGCCAAGATGGTCAATTCGTTATTCACCGGCTTATTCGAGGCTGGTACTGAGTATTTAGGTGCCGGGGCCGCTGGTACGGCGATAAGGCAATTGCTTAAATCGGCTGGGCGTGAGGCAGCAGGCGATGCCATAAAGAAAAGCCTTATGCAGAAGTCTGCTGATTTCATGAAAAAGCATTATATCGTAGGGCCTATAGCGGAGGAGGCTATGGAGGAAACTGTTAATGCTTTAGGGGAATATATCACGGATAAACTTACGGGTGTTGAACGGGATGACAATATCTTGGAAACCATGCTCAAATCCGGTGTGTATGGTGCTGCTGGAGGTGCTCAATATAGTCCTATTATCGCTGGAGCAAGATTTGCTGGTGATAAAATGTCAAAATCTGATCAAGGCGTTGACACTCCTCCTCAGTTCACTAAGTCAAGGTTTGCCGAGGCAGAGGAAGAAGGTCGAAATATGACTGATCCGGGCGATATACGGACGGCGAGCAAAAAGATGGAAGAGACAAGGCTTTCCCTATCTGGAATGGTTCCGGGTTTGGCTAGTACGATAGAAAGCTATGTGGATGATGGAGCTAGCGAGGCCCAAGTGATGAGTCTTCTTGATGGAGTTAATGCGGATGCCCGTCCGTTAGCCGAGGTTTCTACGCTGATTATCTCAGGATATCCGGTTTTCAGGATCGTATAGGCGAGGAAATAGACAATGAGGTTGAAACTTACGTTGCCAATAATATTACTCCTTATGTTACCACGAATCCTGATGGTCAGTCTATCGTTACCACAGCTACGCTTAGCGAGGGAAATGAGGAAAGACCTGTGTACGTTAGGAGTATCGAGGGAGATAAGGCCGTTATTTCCGATAACGGACAGGATCGGATGGTCTCGGTGAAAAGGTTGAGCGATATAGTAGAGCAAGATGCCGGTCATATGAGACGGACCTATGAGGATCAATTATTGGCTACCCGCCAGTCCGAGCTTGACATGACCATGCATCATAATCCCAAGACGCAATTACCAAAGCCGGGATTGGTCATATGGAACGGTGATAACGCATTTATCCTTCAAGGACAGGACGAGAACGGCGATTGGATCGCTCAACCGGCCGCTTTGGACAAGGAGACGGGACAGGTAGCGCCGAAGGCGGGATCAGCTCCGGCTATGCCTATTACGGAGAGGGATATTCTTGCTCTTCAAGACGCCATGTACGATGCTCAACAAGCTAATGAGGTATCGCAAGATATTGATAATGTTGCCAGTGTTGATTCCGATATAACTTCTGTATCCCCTGTGTCCGATACAATTACCCTGCCAACGAGCGAGATCGAGACGGAAGGTGCCATTGATCAGATAGCACAACCTAGTAATGTAGAGGCTCCTTCCATGGTCATGCGAGAAGATGGTACGCCTGATTTCGTATCGTCAGGTACGGATATGACCTTGGATTTCCTCTATAATAAATATGGCGATAAGATGCCAAGGAAGATCGAGGTGACGAGAAAGTCTTTCGATGAAAGCCTTAAAAAAGCGTCTGATGCCTTGGAAAAGGCGCAAGAGGCATACGATGATGCCCCTATCGGAAAAGAGGATAAGGCCGAGGCCGCATTGATAAAAGCCCGGCAAGAATATGAGGCGATCAAGGTCGAGGCTGATTTCTGGGCTAATCTTGATGATGATATCAAGGAGGCCAGCAAGAAGCCGGGTGATGTCATAGCGAAGGAGATCTCCGTGATAGGTGATCCTATGAGCGGAGAGGAGCTTGCGGCCATGATGCTGGCTAATGGGGCGATCAAATTGACACGTGACAGTTACAAGAAAGAGACCGGTGCCGGGAATAATGAGACAGCGAGGATGTTCGGACTGTTCGCCTCTCCGGAGAAAGGCGGTGTTAATATAGAGAGGGCGGGTGAGATATTGGAGCTTGCCGATAGGGAGAATGGCACTAACTTCTTCGATGAGAACGATCCCAACGCAGGTAGGGACGCTATCATAGAGGTGCTGGCTTCCGCCCGTACACGTGGTGATCTGATCGGTTACATAAGGAGCAACCGGGAAGCTATGGCCGAGCGTGAGAGACAGGCCGAGTACAACGCTTACGCTGAGTGGTGCGAGGAGAATTATCATATGTCCCCGGAAGAATACGAGGCGTATGAGGAAAGCATGGCACGTGATTTCTCGGAGAAACAATTGACTGATGAGGAGCGAGGCGAGCTTGATTCGCAAATCGTGGATGAAATACAGGCCATAATTGACGAACAAAATGAAATAGACGCTATCTTAGCGCAAAATAAACCGATAGAAAATGAAAACATTGAAGGAAATGACGAAAGCGGAGGCGATGGCTTACGCGAGGGAGGCGGCGAGGTACTGCCAAGAGAACAACTTGATCAGACCGGGGGAACTGGAGAGGTTGAGGGAAGAGAATCGGCTGGCCCCGACATTGATCGCACGGATGGAGCTACACAAGAAGGCTCATCAAGGGGACTAGTTCCTTTTGTCGCCCCTTCCCCAAAGGAGAGTGAGAACCCATTGGACTATGCCGAGCGCATAGTTGAGGCTAAGAGATTGCACGATGAGGAGCTAAAGGTTAATACTAACCCTTCCGAGGCGCAGAAAGAGGCCGGGAATTACAAGAAAGGCCATATAAAGATAAACGGTTTCGATGTCACCATAGAACAGCCCGCCGGTTCCGTCCGTTCCGGTAAGGATGCTAATGGAAAAGAGTGGTCTGTTACCATGAACAACACTTACGGTTACATTCGAGGTACTAAAGGTGTGGATGGTGATCATATAGACGTATTCCTAGGTCCGGATATGAATAGTGACATGGTGTATGTCGTGGATCAGGTGAATACTGATGGCTCATTCGATGAGCATAAGGTTATGATGGGATTCCCTTCATTGGAAGACGCTAGGTCAGCTTACTTCTCAAACTATGAGGACGGTTGGCAAGGGTTAGGTAACATTACCGGGGTAGCGTTGGATGAGTTCAAGAAATGGATCGATTCCTCTAAACGTAAAACAAAACCATTCTCCGAATATAAGGGCATAAAACGTGAGGAGGAAATTCTTCCTCGAAAAGTGAAGAAGTTGTCCTTGGTTGATAAAGACGATTATATTACCTCCGCAGAGCGGAAGCATATAAAAGCGTTTCTGGAGAGTGGATTGAAAGAGGCAAGGGTAAACAACTCTATCTATGAGATTTCTAATATTGGTGATGATGGTGTTTATGAGATCGTAAGGCGGTTTAACTATACCGATCCATTGACCTTGGTGAAAGACGAGAACGGTAAACTAGTTAATAAGCGAGGGGAGGGTGAACATGTTATAAGGGTAAAGCCCACTTTTGAGGAGATAAGGCCGGATAGTGGTATTCGTTTCCGAGAAGTAAAAGATAAGAATGGCGAAAAGTCCTTGGTTGGGTTACATAATATCAGTGAGGAAAAACTTCTAAAAGCATTGAGACAAGGAGGCTTCGCCAATCCGAGTGCGGCCGTTATAGACATATCCAGACAATCGCATACTGGCTATGGTTCCATATCGCTTGTACTTCCCTCTTCCATGATTGAGAAACGTACTGGAAAAAATGCTGGAACTTGGAGTCAAGACGCATGGACACCCATTTATCCAACTATAGAGAGGCAGTTTTCAGGGAAAGGCAGTGACGTATTTTCAAAAGACTTGCAAAAACTTCCAGAGGAAATGCGGTCGACAACCAAAAGTGGGATGGACAGCTATATGGATGGAAGAGGCGAGGATAGTCTTGCTTATATGTATTTATATGAGCAAGGTAAAGCTCCGGAAATAGCCCGTACAAAGCCTTCATATCCGGAGAAAACAAGAACCGAAGTTGAAGATGCCACAAATGGATCGTTCTCCATGAGTGGTTTGTCTGACAAGCAATTGTCCCGTCTGAAAGATGCCTATATGGAATATAAAGGATTTAGTACGGAAGGTTACAATGAGGCGATAAAACTTCGTAGAGCCAAGCTTGAAGAAGCTATAGGTAAAATGAATCCAAGATCAATCCTCTACGAGAAACGTAAGACGGATCTTGAACGAATCGATAAGTATGGATTTGATTACTCTGCGGTAGAAAGCTTCATGAAATCAGTACGTGATGACATAAGCAATTCCGACAAGGTTGATGCTCACGGAACAATGCGCGATTCATGGAATTTCATAGAAGAAAATGGAATGCGAGGCGATTTTAACAAGTGGCTCGATAAATTGAATGAAAGGTACGGGATAAAAGAAATTATTTTTAACGGATTTACTCCTTCCGGTATAAGAAAGTACATTCCTAACACCTTGGAGAACGTATCCAAGTTTATGAAGAAGCAAGGAAGAAGCGCGTCTGTCGGAATAGGTGCGTCGTTCCAAAATTTCGCTGCGAGTTTGCTGGATGCTAAAGGCTCACTGAAAGATATACGCAAGGATAAAGGGAAGCTGACTACGGATCATGCTGACGTTGACGCTTTCAGGGATAAATGGTCTAAGGTATTTCATGAGTTAGGAGAAAAATTGCAACCGGATGCCAAAGGATATGACGACTACGGTCTATACAGGTTGGCGGAAGCGGCACGAAGCAAAGACCCTCAAAAATATATAAAGGAAGAATATGGGATAGATTTTTCTGATGAGGATGTGAAGACGCTGAATGAGATGGTGGATGCCATAAGGAATGAATATCCGGCAATGTACTTCGAGACTAAGTTTGAACGTCCTGTATATTTGGAGGAATTTGCTGCCGCTGTAGTCCCGGATAACGTAGATGGTGACATCCGTAAGGCGATATACGATGCGGGTTTGAAAATATTCACTTATAAAGCCGATGATGAGATATCGAGAAATGAGGCTGTTAAGCAGGCCTCAGAAATTGATGGCGTTCGTTTTCGTTCTATAGGTGATAAAGGCGCTGCTAATTTAAATAATGCTGAAACTATTGAGTCCTCAATCAACGATTGGTCAAACAAGCTTAATACCCCTGTCAGGGTTATCCATGACGTGGACGATATAACCGATACGAATGAGAATATGTTGGCCCGTAAGAGAGATTCCAAAGGCTGGTATGATACTTCTACCGGGGAGATAGTCATAGTATCACCTAATTCCACGTCCGTAGGTGACGCTCAAAGGACTTTCCTCCATGAGGTGGTAGGGCATCATGGGTTACGTGAGCTATTCGGGGATGATTTCGATACTTTCCTTGATAACGTGTATCGGAACGCCAACGAGGATATCCGGAAAAATATCATTGACCGGACTAAAGGCAATCCTCTTAACTTGCGTGAGGCTACAGAGGAATACATCGCTGAATTAGCGGAACGTGGTTTCGATAACAAGGCCGAGCGTTCGTTATGGGAAAAGATCAAGGACTCTTTTCTTGATATGTTGAGAAAGGCCGGTATTAGCCTTGATTTCAAGTTATCGGATAATGACCTTCGTTATATCCTCTGGAGAAGCTATAAGAACTTGGAGCAAGGAAACTTGATGGATGTGGCCGAGGATATCGTGATGAGAAATAGATTAAGTCTTAACAATATAAATTTGAACGAAAATGGATCAATCGCAAGAGATATTGAACCTGAAAAAGGAAAACAACCTTCTGAAACAAAAGGTACTGGAAGGGAACTCGAGACAATCGATGGCGTTGATGAGAACGGAAACGAAAGTGAACGAGACCATATCGACAAACCAAGGGGAGTTGAAAACGCTATTGACGGAACTGAAAACGCAACTGACCGAAATGGAAAAAAGACTGACGGCCAAGTTGACAACGATGGAGACCAACTTGACGGAGGAGATACGGGCGATAGGAACGGAAGTGTCCGGGATGGAATCGGCGGTGATCGGACTGTCATCGGACGTGCAGGATCTGAAAACAAGGGTAGAGGCGTTGGAGAAAGCGTAAGGGAAAAGACGGATGATTTCTCTTTCGCCGAGAAAACAATCCGTTTTAGGGAGAACGCACGGAATGAGTCGGTATTGTTCGCTGATAATGATATCCAAGTAGTAGAGAAACAGGTAGGTTCCGCCAAAGATCAATATGAGCGTACCCTATCTACATCGTCCTATCAATTTCAGGAGGCGTTTCAGGATTCTATGCTAGGGCTTAAAACATTGCAGGATGCCGTGGCAAAGGCAACGAGAAGTCGTATATTGGATTATGAGAACGCTTATATGGCCGAGAATGCCCTTTCCTCCGTTAATGAAGCGGAGTTCAACGCTTATAGGAAAGCGGCTTTCGAGCCTATCTTAAAAGCGATGTCACGATTGGAAAAGATGGGATCCACCATTGATGAGATAAGGGATTACCTTATAACCAAGCATGGTATTGAGCGTAACAGGGAAATGGCCGTTAAACGAGCGTTGTCACAAAACTCGGAAACATATAAATCCCTGCTTGACGAGTATATCGGGAGAAGGAATGAGATACGTGAGAACGGTAGGTCTTGGGAAGAGCAGCAATCAGAAATGGATAGGCTTGCCGAGGAATACGGAGCTAATCTTTCTGATGATTTCAGCGGATTCACGTCCATGTATCCTAACGAGGATAACACGGGGTATGATCCGGATTCCGCAAGGAGATACGTATTGGATTACGAGTCAAGATATGATACATCGGAATTATCGGCCTCTGTCAAAAGAGCCACTGACGCTATATTGGCAAAGCAACGGGATAGCGGGCTTATGAGCCAAAATACGTTTGATTCGATCAGCGATATGTATCAGTTCTATGTGCCTTTGCGTGGATGGGAGGAGACTACGGCAGATGAGGTTTACGCTTATCTTACATCCGAAAGCCAAACGTTCAACGCCCCTATAAAGACTGTCGTTGGGCGAAAGAGCAAGGCTGACGATCCTATAGCGACGATCGCTAATATGGCAGAGAGCGGAATCATGCAAGGGAATAGGAACTTGATGAAGCAAAAGTTTTTGACAATGGTACAAAACCATAAGACGGATCTCGTGAGCGTAAGCGAAATGTGGGTTCGTCTTGACGAGGCTTCCGGTGAGTGGATCGCCGTTTTCCCGGATATACCATCTAACGCCAATCCGGAACAGGTGGAGTCTATCGTGGAATCTTTCAACAAACGCATGGAGGAGCTATCCAATGAAAAAGGATCTAATGTTAGACGTTCAAGGGATGCTATAGGGATACCTTACAAGATATTGCCAAAGGACTTGAAGGAGCATCAAGTGATCGTAAAGAGAGCCGGCAAAGAATACGTGCTTACCATAAACGGGAACCCAAGGGCCGCTCAAGCGTTGAACGGGCTTACAAACCCGGATAATACGAAAGGATGGTTCGGTACCGTGGAGAGATACGCCGGATGGCTGAATCGAAACTTGGCGGCTAACTTTACGACACGTAACCCTAATTTCATGGTAAGTAACTTCCTTCGTGACGCGCTTTATTCGAATACTACCGTATGGGTCAAGGAAAGTCCTGTTTACGCTTGGAAGTTCAATAAGAATTTCGCTATGGTAAACCCGATCAATATGTATCGTCTGGTCAAGGGGTATGAGAACGGTACGTTGGATATGAGCGATCCCTTGAATAAGGCATATCATGATTTTGTAATGAGAGGAGGAGAGACAGGATACACCAATTTGAGAGACGTGGAAGCCAAGAAGAAGGCGATCCAAAAAGAGCTTCAATACTCCAAGCAAAAGGTATCTATCGGAAAGGCTTTGAAAATACTAGGCGAATGGATGGACTTGTTCAATAAGAGCGTGGAGAATTGCGCTAGGTTCGCCGCGTTCCTTACTTCTAGGGAAATGGGGCGAAGCATGGATAAATCCATTTATGAAGCTAAGGAGATATCCGTAAACTTCAATAAGAAAGGGGCGGGTTCAAAATTCTTGAATACTGAGGGGCAGACCAAGATAGGTAACGCTAGCGCTTTCACGTCCGGATTGTCAAGATCCATGTATGTGTTTTGGAACGCTGGTGTACAAGGTATGTATAATTTCGGAAGGATGGCCAAGGATAATCCCAAGAAATTCTTGGGGTTAGCGTCCTCTTTCTATTTACTTGGCACTATCATGCCTATGATCGCTGCCGCTTTTGGGGATGATGAAGATGATGATTACTACGATCTTCCGGAATACGTGAGACGTAATAATATCTGTTTCCGTAACGGTGGAGGAAATTGGATTACAATTCCTATGCCCATAGAGTTAAGGGCTATATATGGACTAGGAGAAATGTCTTCTGGAATAGTTTCCGGAAAGGAGAAGTATACTGATAAAAAGATGGCCATGAAGATAGCGGAGCAAATGTCACAGGTTCTCCCTTTGGACATGATGGAGGGAGGTGGAGGATTCTCCGCTTTCGTCCCAAGCTCGGTAAAGCCATTGATTGAGGCCGGAGATAACAAGGATTGGACTGGTTTGCCCTTATACAAGGATAACGACTTCAACAAGGGTATGCCGGAATGGACAAAGGCTTTTAAGAGCGTGGATCCCGCTATATTGGCGATGACTAAATATGCCAATGATTTAACCGGGGGAAATAAATATTCCAAGGGTGACGTTAATCTAAACCCGGCCATTATAGAACATATATTGGACGGCTATTTCGGAGGTATTGAGGCTACACGCTCCCAACTGGTCAAGTCTGCTGAAACCGCTTGGGGTAGTCGTGATTTTGACTGGAGGAATATCCCTGTCGGAAACCGTCTTATAAAGAGTGGTGATGAACGGACGAAAAAGAAAGCCATAGATAACGCTTATTATGAAAATCTGGAGGAAATGGATAAGATTGCCCTACGCTTGAGAGGATATGAGAAAGAATTGGATGATCCAAAGAACGATGATTTCGAGATCGCTAAATATCAAAAGCTCTTGAACGACTTGGAGGATAGCGAAGAGTATGAGAGATATGAGGTATTTATGGATCTTAATTCCGAGCTAAAATCCATGATGGATGATTTTAAAGAGAGTGGAGATGATGAGTTGGAGAAAGAGATGTATGAGCTAAAAGCTATGATGAATGAGATAGCTAAAGTAAATAAGTGAAGTGGCGGGTGACATTGGTGTCACCCGCTATATGTTATCACAGATAGCGGGCGTAAAATAAACTGTGTCATGCGCTGTTTTTCTTTCAAGCTCATTGATCGGGGATCGGCCAGCGCCAAGGGGTGCACCAGCACTCCAATTTAAATTACGTCTCCTTTTTTTATTTTTCATTGTTTTTAGTCTTAACGATATCTTTCTTTTTCTTTTTAGCCTTTTCTTGGTTGTTAAGATCAAAAGAGAACGGATAGGGCATGCCGTTTACGTATATTTCAGACATAAAGGATATTCCTTTCTCGTATTTGAACAATATATAGCCGGACATAGATTCTCCTGGGCGCAACGTGTGTCTTTTTAAGTATCCCTCATATGCCTCTTCTGAGGCTGCGTTGAATCCACGCTCCATATTTGATATATTCTGTCCCATTATCACACTATTACGATATGACTGATTATAGTCATAAGTGGATGTCTTTATAGTCGCATTGGATATTTCTCCTCCTATATTGGCTTCTATGTTGGCCGTGGATGTGGATGTAGGGCCGTTCCCGATAGAAGCTGAAGTGACGTTTGCGGTTACAGCTGCAACTCCCGCTAAAGCTCCTAATATCCCTTTTTGCCTTTGTATGACTTCTGTGTAATCATCAGCGGATAACGTCTTTAGTTTTATGGTATCATTCTCCTTGTTCAATATAAAAGCCTCTGTTTTATCAGGATCGAACTCTACCGTTTCTAAAAGGTTATTTTTTATAGTGATTAATTGCTTGTAATATTTCCCGTATCTATCGAACGTCCCGGAGCAAGCGGCTAGGGTTATACCATTCATGTCATAATAATACCAAGGCATTCCGTCTGTATATTCTTCTTTTATGTCTTTTTCTGTAGGGATGTCGTTTATCGGGGTTCCTGACATATCGTATCTCATTTTCCTTCCGGCATTGTCAAAAATAGTATAATATGGGTTTATGAACTTACCATTTTCATATTCAGTTTGCATATAGAAACCATTATCAAGGAATTCTGTATATACTCCATCAAGATTCCCATCTATATATGTCATGTGTTTTTGCGGAAGACCTCCTTCCTCGTAAATTGTTTTTTCTCCATTAAGCTTTCCATTTTCCCAGTATTCCTTATACTCCATTTTCCCCGACTTGTAGTATGATATTTGCTCCCCGTCATATATGGATTTAGTCCCGTCCATCGGGTCTATGCTGATATAATAACCTTCTCCCTTTACTTCCCCGGTCGTATAGTAATCCCTGTATTGTTTTTTATATCTGTTATCTACAGGAGTTGAATATACTCTTAGGAAAGAAGCGAAAGCTTTATCAGGAACTCCCCTCCATTTAGAGTCATAATATACGCTATCTATTATTGCGCTTTTTTGAGTGGAAGGAGATTTTTTCTTTTGAGCTAAAGATGGTATTGAAATAAATAAAATTATAGCTAGTAAGCATTTATATCTATATGTAATTATTCTTCTCATCGTGTTGTTTTTTTAGATTTTTTGCAAAATTACCCAATCTTCACATCCGTTATTCCGTAGGAGGCATGTTTTACGGCATGTCCGTGAATTTTCCAGTAGTACTTACCCTTCCAACGAAGTATATCTTCTATGCGGCTTGCTGTATATATTAGATGACAAAGTAGTATTGTTATTCCACCTTAATCTTTAACGGATATCCGCAGTTAGGGCATTTATATCCACCATCGGTCTCTTTTTGTACTTCGGAAGGGGAGGCGAAAAGTTGCCATACTGGTATTCCTATAGCATTAGCTATATTAGTTATTACTTTTACAGATGGATTGCCCGATATGCTTTGGTTTAAAGCGCTTAAGGTTACATTTAACTTTTCTGCTACTTGCTTAGTAGTCATGCCTTGTTCTTCTATTGCTTCTCTTATTCTCATGTTATTAAGTTATTACTTGCGCAAAGGTATTATATATATGATGTATGCAAGATATATCTTGTTTAAAGAATGTTAATTTATAGATATAACTTGTTTTAATAATACTGAAAACAAGATATATCTTATATATTTGCGGTAAATCAGTCAAAGTAAATCCCCGAAAGCGGAAGTGACTGAGCCGCTAACGGGGACATTGTACAAATATAAACGTGTTCAAACGTTATGGAAAATTTGAATAGTTTGTTGCCTATAAGTGAAAATAATGGCAAAAAGGCGGTTAACGCAAGATCTTTACACTCATTCTTGGAGGCTAAAAGAGATTTTTCGACATGGATTAAAGACAGAATTGATAAGTATGATTTTGTTGAGAATCAGGATTATGTAGTTTTCCCCAATTTTGGTGAAAACCCTAAAGGCGGTAGACCTCAAATAGAATACGCTCTATCCATTGGTATGGCCAAGGAACTGTCCATGGTTGAAGGGAATGAGAAAGGCAAGCAAGCCCGCAAGTATTTTATCGCCTGTGAGGAAAGCGGGAAGGAGCTGTCTCGAAAGGAGATCCTTATGATCGCCTTGAAAGCGGAGGAGGAGAAAGAACAACTCGCTCTGGAGAATAAGGCTTTGCAAGAAGATAACGAGAGGAAGCACGCAAAGATAGCCAAGCTCCAGCCCAAGGCCGATTTTGCGGACAAGGCATTTGATACCTCAGACAAGGTCGATATAGGCATGGCCGCCAAGATACTGAAACTCGGGTTCGGAAGGAATACCCTTTTCAAGAGATTGAAAGAGCTAGGTGTTTTCTTCTCCAACCGTAACGAGCCCAAGCAGAGGTTTATTGATGCCGGGTATTTCGAGATGACCGAGAAGTTTATAGAGAGGAGCAATCATCCGGGATTTGTCGTGACGAAGGTCCTCGTTACCCAGAAGGGATTGGCTTATATAAACCATCTTTTGGGCGGTGATCCCGGTGATGGTAAGATTACTAGGATTGTTTGACAGATCCCCTTCCTTGACTATGCCAAGTGTTAAATTGTGACTTGAAAATAGATGTACGGCGTAAGCACGTACGGCCAAGACTTTAACCTTTTGTGACTTGAAAAGTATTTGTGAAATATTAAAAGATTGATTGAATATGAAAGAGAATGAGATTACAGATAAAGAGGCCATCTTCAAACTGCTTGATTTTTATAGGAGTGAGGTTGTTAATCTTAGCGGAAGTTTTAACATGTTGTTTGACGAGGTGCTAAAGATAAAACGTGATATAAGAGAACTGAAAGGGGCAAAGCCCCCGGTTAAGGCAACGATGATACCATTGAAAGGAGGCCGATATGGGAAGTAATATATAAAGCGACTGGATAGCTTCCATGATGGTTGACTCTGGATAATAAGGGTCGGGGGATTACCTTCGGCCCTTATTCATTATCTGCTTGTCTCCTATGGGATGAAGCTATTGATCGTTTTGAGGTATCTAAAATAGAAAACTCCCCAAATCCTCACGGACAAGGGAGTTTTTATTATTTAACTATAATCTATATGAATGGTTTTCAGACAACCTTAAACGATCCGATTCTCACGAACGAGAGCGTTTGTAATATCTAAATCCATATCTAAACAAAGACATACTTAATCATCATTGCCGATCCTCCCGGAATAGCAACGGTGGGTATATCCGTCTTAAAATGCTTCCCAATACCACCCAAGGGAAGCGGGAAATATTTATTCAAACTATATTTTATGCCATAAGGAAAGGAGTGTGCCCCCATCCTCCAAAGCTATCCCCTTGACATAAATATACCTCTGGTTCTCACGAAAGAGCGGTATGACATTGATAAAATTATTTTATGAATACAACCTAGTGTAATATCTTTAAGTAATGACTCCGGTCCATCACGGATGAGAGCCATAAGGGGTTATAAATATATAACATACCATATACGCATAAAAAAACGTGGCGCCGTCGCAACTACCAAGACCCGGCGTCCCCACGCCAACATAACAGGTAGTAAGCAACGGCCCACGTCTTATATATAGATTATATATACAAATAACGTGGGCGTATTGTTGCTATCGGCTCCCTGTTATGTTTATAAATTTGGGGAATTTAGGTCTTTATAGGAGACGATATCTTTAACGCCACAATGTGTGTCACGTCTTATATTCTAATCAGTGACTACGCGAATATACTCTCTTTATTTTATATTAGTAAAAAATAAGTCGTATTTTATTTATCTAATATTGATTTTTACAGGGGAAACGTTCATGCGCACGCTATAAACTCGACTCATTTTTTGGATATGAATCGATATATCCCGTTGATTCTTCTTTGATTATAGAAGGCTTAGGCATATCCTCTGATATGAGCGCTCCTATCATGTCTGTCATCAATATATCGTCGTGATTGTCACGACCGGGAATATTCCCGTAACTACCGTCCGGACGTTGCTCGTATTTTGACGCTTCCTTGTACATACGCTCATCCGGGTCTATAAACATATCGTCCTCGAACGCCACTATGAAATTATCTACCATGTCCTGCTTGGTCTTTTTGTTGGTCTGGAAGCCTATCTTCTTGTATATGCCGTTCCTTATGTCCTCGGGATCCGTCGCCGCTCGCATGTAAAGATTAGGGTAGATATCCTCTATCTTTTTCAGTATGCCACGAATATGATCGCCTTCCTCCACGAACTCTGACGCCTCTGATTTTTTCTTATCAAACGTATTGCTCTCGAAGGCGAGAAGGGCGTTCTTGTAGTATCTGGCGATCTTGACGGCTTTGTAGGCGAGCCAATCGTATCGTATATGACCGTGCCATCTGGCTACCACCTCCGGCTTTCCTCCGCGGAATCGTAAATTCCACCTGTTTATAACCGTTATGCATGACGGGTCAGAGTTCTTGCTACGTCCACCGACATCGACAATAACAAGATACTCGTTGGATGTCCTTGTATCATCGGGCCTCTTCCAGATTCTCAACAGGCCGTTCGGATTCTTGGTGAGAATTATCCTCTTGGTCTTCTCTGATTGGGATATGTCGCCAATGAACTCCGGGGGTGATACGTATCTTTTCCGCATCACCTCGATCGTATAGATATTGAACACGAGATTACCGGAATACTTGAAACACTCGACATCATCGGATGGTGCCTCGGATGCCATCGATGCGTGATCATGGAACGAGGCCCTTTTCTTGATATACCATTTGATGTGCTCCAACGTAGCTCCTTTTTCCCATAGAGACCATAGATATTGTCCCGGCTCGCTATTGTCATTAGGGGAGGTCGTGACATCCTTCCCCTCTAATAAATCAAGGATGAAAAGCCGTGTCTCTTTCTTGTCCTTGAATCTTATCATGTCGTTCTCGATAAAGAAGAACGGTATGAATAGCGCCTTACGGGATGACGTGTCCTCCTTGGCCATTTGGTACTCATCATAGAAATAACCGGCCATGCCATTAGCCGTAGACTCGGAGATCTCCATGGTCAACGGTCTCTCCAATATATTCGAGTCTATGTTTGTTATAACCTGCTCCGCCGATTTGCCTTTCGTTGTTTTCCAGTAGGCTACCTCCGAGAAATGGGCCATGGCATAGTCCATACCACGTGTTGACTCGAAATTCTCATAAGATGCCACGGTTATCACGTTATCACGTACCTTGTTCCCGGACGGGTCGGTGATTATGGAGTCGGACGCCGAATGCTCGTAAGGGGCGAATTGTAACTTGTCAACACCATATATAAATCCCGGGATATTATCGAGAACCTTTTTATACATGGCCTTGATACGTTTGGCGGTATCTTTCGTCTGGGCTATAATTACGGAATACCATCCTTCCATGACGAATAGCTGTATCCACGCCATATAGAGCTGTACCAAGGTGGAACCTCCCCATTGCCGGGCTTTCAATAATATTATACGGATCGGGACTCCCTTATGCCTCATTTCCTCCAGAACGGATAGCACGTAACGTTGGGCGTAATTAAGCTCGAAGGGGATCATTTCTCCTGTCTCTTTCGACTTGATCTTAAATAACGAGAAAAAGGCGAAGGACGGGTCTCTCGAGCAACGGGCCCAAAATAGCATGTTGGCCACGTCCTCCTCATTTATCCTATCTGAATCCGGGTACAGCTCGTTGAACCTTATCGTGTAGTCCTTTATGGAACCAGCTTTCAGGACATCCTGATACAGATCGTTCTTGAAAACCTCCTCGGTAAGCCACTGTACCCTTATGGGGTAATCATCTATGACAACCCTATGGCTATGCCCCTCCATTCCACGCCCCGTGAATTGGTCGTGCGTGCCGAATATATTTTTCAGCCTCTTGTTATTCTCGGCCAATATAGACTCAATCTCTTCCGTGAACGCTAATTTTCTGTATGACTCCATAGATGATATAGGCTATTAGGAATGACAGCAAGTGTATCCTCCAGTTGAATAAGGGGATAAACGCCATGACGATATTGCTCAATATTATTCTCCAAAGGCTTAGTTTATAGGCGTGATATCTGCGGGCGTAACATCCCATGATAAATCCGGACATGCCGCATGTAGGAACCGGCAATGAGGCTAGTGGTACGAACGAGGCCAAGACGCAAGACACGTAACCGATCAGGCATGTTTTCACACGAGGCTTAAACTGGAATAAGGCGATAAGATTTAATGATAAATGAAAGATGTTTGCGTGGGTGAACGTGTAAAGAAAATGGTCGTATGGTATGGAATTGGTATCGAAATAGAAATGTTTACCTGCGAGTTGGAGTATGACGCTTGTCAAGGCGATTATTAATGAAGGAATCAGTCTTTTTAGCTTACCTTCCATTTTTCCTTTCCCGGTTGATGCGTTGTATTATCGCCAACGCCCGTGAATAGGATATGTAAAAACAGGGGGCCGTTTGATAGACCGCGAAAGAGGTGATGAAATAAACGGAGCTTCCCTTGAATTCTCTCTTTTTCTCCAGCTCTTTGTAAATCTCATAAATGTCATCGATCATCTTGTTCCTGATCGATCGACCCTTTTCCTTGGTCTTCCCTTTCCTGATCAGCAGGATTCCCCTATACGCTTGAAGGGTGGAGATCCAGAACCTAGAGGCATGTGAGGATATAGCCCTCATTACCGCCTCTCGGTGGGATTTCACTTCCCTCATCTTCAAAGCACGTCTATAAGCTTCGTAAAGCTCCATGTCCCGCTCTGGGATGAAATCTACGCCATTAACCATAAAGAACGCTTGTTTTGGTGAACATCACAAAGATAAAAAATAGATTCACATGTTTGATTATTCTTAGGGTTCATGGGTTAAATAAAATAATCAAAATAACAAAACGGATATACCTTATTATTTTCCTTTGCCTAAAACAAAATCGATTAAGGTATGGCAGATATATCTAACAAAGAGAGATTCAGACAGAGATACGCCAAACGGAATCCGGATCTTAACATGGATGACGAGGAGGCTTACTACGGCTCGGTCAACCAGTTCATGGACGAGTATGAGGGTTATGAGGGAAACTCTAAGAAAATGCGGGAGAACCTATCGAAGAGTCCAGCTTTCGCCGAGTTGATGGTAGCCGCTAGGGATCAGGATGATTTCGATCCCGTGGTGTGGATGGTACAGAATAAGGGGCTTGACTTAAAAGCCTTGGCCGATGATCCCGATTATTCGCAAAAGCTGGCCGACGCTCATAACGCTTACTTGGAGAAACTGGCGAAACAGGACGAGATCGAGAAACAAATGTCGGAGAATATGCCGGCTAGCGTGGAAGCGATTAGGGCGAAAGCCTCGGAGATGGGCCTTTCCGATGATCAAGCGGAGGAGGTTATAGGCAAGATGTATCAAGTCATGGATGACTTGATCGTCGGTAAATTGGACCCGTCTATTTTCGAGATGATGGCCAAGGGAATGAATTATAACCAAGACGTGGAGGCCGCTCGGGAGGAAGGCGTTGCGGAAGGGATCAACAAGAAAGTTACCGACAAGTTAAAGGATCTTAGCGGTAAGCAGGAAAGGCCGAGAGGAAGACAAGGAGCACGGCAGGAGAAGCCGGTTACGCAAGACGTGAACAATCCTTTTTTATAATAAGAATAATAACAATTAATACTTTTGCGATGAATAAATTATTTAAAGACAAGATGTTTTGGGTCAAGGCTTTGTTCTTTGTCTTGGCGGTATTGACTGGTGGAGCGGCTATGGCCGTGGAGATCGGGGAGAATGGAAGTGATACGGATCCCAATGATGGCAAGCCGTTGGAGAATGCGACCCCGGACGCGGCAGGTAAGGGTATTGATCAGCAGGGGCAGGGGGCTACCGGATCTGCGGTCACTGACGCTGATCTGGCCGAGAACAAGGTAGAGGATTACGTCAGTAAATTTCAAGCGTACAAATATCCCATGCACACGGATTTCCTCAAGCTCGCCAAGCAAGTCCATGTCAACACGAAGGAACCGGAGCATTACAATATTGGCGAGGCTATAATGGATTGCGTTACCAAGGCGGAGGTGACCAACACGGAAAAGGACGCTGAGGTAAAACTAAGCTTGTATAAGAATGACGAGAAGTTATTTGCCGAGTGCAACACTGTCTTGGTAGACGGCGTAACCGGATATGATGAGAACGGAAATTCTGACGGTAGTCCGTTAGTCCTCTATGTCATATCCGCGGATAAGGCTAACGGTATTATGGTTTCCGCTCTTAATGGCCCGTTGGATGAAGGAAAAAACATGTATGTGCCGGATTTGAAAGCGGGTACCGGATTGCACATCATGGCACCGGCCATGAGTGAGAGTGAGGTGGAGATCGCCCCGGATTCCGCTTATCCCAAGAAAGAGATCGCCTACTTGCAGAAGAAGGTATGTCCGATTACGTGGACGGAATTCTTCGAGCGTATCAATAAGAAGGCTAAGTGGAACGTGCAAGACTTGAAGGATTGGACTTTGTCTAATTTCCGCAAGAAATGTACACGCACGATGTTGATCGGCGTAGGTACGAAGTTCGTGAAGTATGGCTCCAAGAAAACAGGTACCGAATACGTGTATGCCCAGAAAGGCGTGTTGAGACAATTACGGCTGGGTTACCAGATCGGTTCGACATTGGAGTTCGCCGATCTTATCGGTATCACCCGTATGCTTTTCGGAAAGTACTCGAACACGAACGAGATGGACGTGTATTGCGGTACCAAGTTCATCGAGAAGTTGCTGAACATCGACTTTACGAAACATAAGGATATCTCATTCGTCAAGAAACAGAATATCGGTATTGATATCTCCTCTTTCGAGACCACTTTCGGAAAGTTGAACTTCAAGGTCGAGCACGCCCTTGACGATCTTGGATATGAGGAATGCGCCGTCGCTTTCCCGATGTCCGAGGCCAAGCGTTATTACTACCAAAAAGGAAAAACTCTTACCGTGGATCATTCCAAGGGAGAAGGCGGTGAGGTACGGGAGGCCAAATCCCAATATTATATTCAGGATGACTGCTTGATGCTTACGGGTTATAACTCGATGCTGATCGGTCCGGACGTGACAGTGAGCGGATATAAGCTGTCTATGCTTGACACAGTAGTTTCCAGCGTGGCTTCCTTGAGTTCCGTATCTACACCGAAAAAGGACGATGTGGTTTACTTAACCGTAGCGGACGATACGCACGCCGTCGGATTGTATGTATATGACGGTACCGCATGGAAACCATACAAGGGAGAGATTAACGTGTAAACTGTAATATTGTCAAACAAGACCCACCGGAGCAAACGCACGGTGGGTCTAATAAAATCAATCGAATGATCACGAAAACATATGAGTTGGTAGGCAAGGATAATTGCATGCTCCGTACTATATACTGCGGCACAAGGGTCAGCATGGAGTTCAAGGGCGGTAATTTCATCAATGGCAAGAACGCCTTACTACGGACTAGCAACCCTTTCGTACAAGACGCTATTGAGAATGATTGCCGATTTGGTACGTCTATCCGGCTCGTCTCTACGTTAAAAGACGATGATGTGTCTGGTGTCTCGGTCATGAGGAACTCGAGAGGCCGGGAAAAACAAGTGAAAGAGGTCAAGACCGTAAAGAACGTGAATGACGCTATCGACTATTTCGCCAAGATGGGCTATAAGGTGGAGAACGATGATATGCTTGAGGAGTTAAAGGATAAATTAAGTGTCTCGTTCCCGAACATGAAATGATATGGAAATTAGCGTGAGCGACATAGTGAGTGAGGTCAAGATCTGTATAGACGAGATCGGGCTTAATGACGCTGAGTTCCTAGGAACGCAGGATAACGAGGAAATGGACACGATTATCAAGTCCAAGATATCGGAGGCGTTGCGCTTCGTAAACGGTAACGCGGACTGGGGCCTGCTGGAACCGAACAAGATAATAACGGACGGAACCATAAAGGACGATCTTGTCGCTCATGTAAGTTTGCCGGAGAACTACTCTCGGATTTGTTACGCTAGGCTATCATCATGGCCTTTATTTATTTCAGATCCTATCTATTGGAACGATAAGGAATACGCCACGCTGTCGGATCCATACGCAACGGGGACATGGGAAAGACCTAAACTGGCGTTGACCATGAGGCCGGGTAAGACATTGGAGCTATATAAGGCGAAGGATAAATCCGACACGTTCGAGATCGGGATCATAACGGAAGAGGATATAACGGATAGCTTGGAGGTAAGCCCCAAGCTGAAAAAGGCGCTGATCTATTATATATCCGGCCTCACGTTGCTTACTTACAGGGATCAGCATGCGGACAGTATGTTTAATCAAGCGTTGGTTCTTATGGGTGTCAATCCATCCGGAGCCAACTCCAATCAATAACAAGACTATAGAATCATGGTATACATATTCAAGGACAGGTTAATTCGGGTAGAGTGGACTATTTACAAGGGGATAAGCCCGGTGAAAGAGGATTTCTCCCGATCTAATGTAAAGGTTTTTCTATTAGGCAACCGGGAGAAATATCTACTTCAAGCGAGAGCGGACAAAGGTACGCTTTATGTAGACATTCCTTCAGGGTTGGAAGAAGGAACTTACTCTATCGAGGCGATATGGGTCAAGAATATGGATCATGTCTTTGATACACGAAGCGTATGCCGCTCCAAGAAAGAGGATCTTTTCTCTATTACCGAATTTGAGGACGAGGCTACGAATATCGGAGAAGGTGTCGTCGTGCTGAAAGTAAAGACCTCTACCGCCACTTATGGCTATGATGGTTTGTCCTCATACGAGCTGGCCGTATTACGTGGGGATTGGAACGGTACGGAAGGAGAGTGGCTGAAGCATGAGCGTTACGTAAGCGTACTCGATTCCCGTGGTGATAGCGAGATTGATACCATGAGCCAAAAGGCCATTACCGATGAGTTGGAGGCACAAGACAATGCCATAGAGGATATTAGAGAAGATACGGAAAAACTTGATAATCGTGTAGAGAAAGCGGAGGACAAGGTTAATAATATGGGGGATGTCGTTGATGAGATCAAGAGCCATGCCCCGGTATCAGCCCGTCCCGCCGGTTTCAAGCCGGACATCGACCTTACCCCGGAGATCACGGTAGACCGTGCTTGGAGAGACCATGAGGGTAACGTTATCCGTGATACGTATATCACTCGGAGGGGATTGAGGAACGAGATAATCGACATCACCAACCAGCAGGTAACGGACTTGAAGCCCGGTTCCGTCGATCCGGACGATCTTTCCGAGGCTACGAAGCAATTGATCGGTAACAAGAGCATAACCAACCTTCCGGACGAGGAGGATATAACCGTGACGGATAACCAGACCTTGAAGTTGAAAGACAAGGAATACGCCCCGAAGGATTACTCCGGCATGGGACGTGTGTATCTCCGGAAGCATTACGTGAACGGCGTGAACACGCTCACGCAACACATGATGAGAAAACCGAACACCATTTATATCATCCAGTACGACTACTGCCTAGCCGGGCAGACGATCGAGGTGCCGGAGAATTGTGTGCTGGATTTTCAAGGGGGGAGTTTGAGGAATGGAGAATTTATTGGAAATAACACAAGTATTGAAGCTTCATATGATCAAATAATATTAAAAAATATTGAACTTTATGGCGACTTTAAAAATAGCACTTATAAAGCGGCATGGTTTGGTATTGTAAAAGATAAAGAAAATATAGAAAAATACATAAATAAAGCTATTATTAATATTGATAGACTAAAAGGAGGAATATTAGAATTTGAAGCTGGGCAATATTTGTGCTCTTCAACAGTTTGGCTTAAGGCAAATGTTGGAATTAAAGGATCTGATTTTAGACCTAAATATTATTATGGAACAAATAAAGTATACACTTTCTTTAAATTTAGACCTAAAGATAATGGATGTTGGTGGTGTTTTGATGTAGATAATTATGATAAAAATACAGGAGAAAGATTTCCTTGCAATTATTTACATAAAAAACTATCTGGTAATTCAATGATAGGTACATCTGGATTTAATATCAAAAATATCTCAATAACAGGAGATACAACTATTGATAAAATACCATTTGGAGCATTAAGAATATATGGATGTACACATTCATATATAGAAAATATCCAGACAACAAGTACTAAAGTAGGTATGTATATATCATCTTGTTGGAATACGGAATTTAACAATATTAATATTCATTCATATATCCATGGAATAGTTTGTGGCTGTGAAATAACAACGTCTATTTTTAGAACAATTCAATGTGTAAGAGATAAAAAAAATATTAATGACACATATCTTTATTTAGAAGTTACTTCTAAGGATATGTTTATGTTTGATGAACCAACTCTTCTTTATAGAACTGATTTAAAAGGAGAAAGCTATACTTTTGCTTATGGTATGATTGCATATTTATCTAATATAACTATGATAAATTGTGTATTCGAAATTTATAATGTTGCTATTACTGCAAGTAATTGTGAGATTGTAAATATTGAACCATATTATGAATATTTAGATAAATTCGTTGTTTATACAAGAGGAGGAGTGTATAATGAGCTTCACCCTTTAGGTGCTCAAAGTTATGGATATACAGAATATGAAGAATACTCAAATGGCTGGGGTGGCAAAATGGATTTAAAAGAGTCATTTGCGTTTAGAGTTAAGATAATTAATGATTCCACAGAAGTGTGTCGTATTAAAATTACGCCTCCACAGGTAGCCAAAAGGGGGTCTATTAAAAGCTATATATTTAATTCAGATTATAGAATTAAATATGATTTTGATATTAACACAAGAGTATATGTTTCTAATAAAGGCGTAGAAAATGCTTTTGGCTTTAGTAAATCCGACCCATTGAGCTTAAGGGAAGCCCTAGATAGAATTGTAAATAATAGTAATTATAATAATGTTGATACTATTATTTTAGTAGAAGATATTAACGATTATTTTACTTTTGGAACTTTGATTGATAATAAAAAAATAACTTTTAAAAGTAACACATCGAGATTTAAATTATCCTTTGGTGCATATTTTGCTGATTCTACAATTACATTTGATAATGTAAGCTTTTTATCTTCTAATATACCAAATGAAGGCATCTTTAATATAACCGGAAAAGTTGTGTGTTATATAAGAAACTTTATTTCAGAAAGATCTTTATTTAGTAAATCTGATAATTGTGAGTTAGTGATATTTCAAAGTAATAGAGTTGCAACAAATATTGAACCAAACATTGTCTTTTTTTTCTGATTTTCAAGGAGATAAATCTTATACAATTAACGAATTTGCTTTTAAAGAAAATGGAGTTAATAAATCGCCAAGAAGTGTAGAAACATACAGTGACTTAAATGAATATACTAGAACTCCATTAGGTTTACCTAAATATGTAAAAGATACGAAATCTTTAGTCACAAAACACCTTACAGAAAGTGGTAAAGCTAAATGGGTGCAATACATTCATACACCAGAAATATATACATCTGATAATTTTATTGGAGCTTATATAAGTAAACCTGTATTTGAACAAGGAACTAATAAAGCATTTCCTTATTGGGATACTACCAATACAAGAATGATATATTGGAATGGCATTAGATGGGTTAATTCTTTAGGAGAACCGGATGATGCTAAGGTAACGGGAAGTACATCTGATAGGCCTACAGGAGTTAAGGTGGGATTTTTTTATAAAGATACCACGTTGAACAAGCCTATTTGGTGGGATGGCACGAATTGGGTTGACGCTACCGGAGCTACCGTATAACCATTAAAACATCATAATCATGAGACAATTCATATACACGATCATCAGAAAGATATTCAAGCTTGTATTCTCTGTTTACAAGCCGAAGGTAAGGACTTTGTACAAAGGCCGTAAGAACATTGATCTTACGGAGAACGGCGATCAGCGCATAAGGGTAGGTAAGCCTTTCTATCTGGCCGGGAACATCTACAAATTAGATCAGTTGGATAATACGAGCGTATTCAAGCTGGCCCTTTACAAGAAGGAAGGCGAGGATTGGATAAAGGCTAATGACCTAGACTTGATCTTGAAGTTGAACGCCGGCTACAACATATTTTACGTATAACGAACTAAAGCACGATATATCATGGAAGAGCGAAAAGATATTTGTGAGGGTTACGAGAGGGATAGCGTACAGCAGCTAGACAAGCTGGCCAAGGATAAGAACGAGCGTTTTCCTATCTATCCGTTGACATACATTCAGGCCGTATATGACGCTAGGACGAAAGAGAGGCTTGATTCCATATTGTGGAAATGCAACAACGTGTATTTGCCTTGGATGGGATCGGCGGGGGATACCCGTATACAGTTACCTTTCTGGATGAGAAGGAAGGGTATCATAATCACTTACAAGAACCTTGACGAGGAGACGATAACCGAGAAGCTCACCTATGATCTTTGTATCGCCGATGATTTCTTCCGTCTTGACTCCTCTTGGACTAGGATAACGGACGCCCTCCCGGTCGGGGGTAACATAACCATAGGCTCTAACGGCAATTGGTTTCAAGATGGAGTTGATACTGGCTTCAAGGCACAGGGACCTAAAGGAGACAACGGGCTTACTCCCATGCTTCGCACGGTTAATAACAAGCTGCGATACTCGTATGATGGAGAGGTATGGTATGAGATCTCTGAGTATATCGCCGCTTGGTTCCGCTATCAAGACAATAAGATCCAGATATCACGGGATCAGAAAACATGGTCAGACCTGTCAAAGCCGTTCACGCAAGACCTGTATATAAAAGGGTATGTCGCTACATCGTCAGCCCTGCCCTCTACGGGCGTAAAACAGGGTGATATCTACATGGTAGGCCCTACGTACGCGGCTGAGGACACGGAACATAAGAATCCTATATACCGGATGTACGTGTATAACGATTCAGGATGGGTGGATAACGGGGTTTTCCAAAGCATAGCCGCCGGGGTGGTTCAGACGATCGGGAATAGCGAGACGGAGGTCATGAGCCAAAAGGCTGTTTCATCCATCGTCGGCCTAGACACGTACCCAGTCTTCTCCGATACCAAGCCCTACGTAAAAGGCGAGATCGTTAATTACGGCGGTCTCTTGTATGAGTTCACGGCTGATCATGAGGCGGGGGCGTGGATTGGCACGGACGCAAGGGAGACGAGCTTGAGGGAGGAGGCGAAAAACAAAGATATAAGACTAAATAGTTTATTCGAATACATTTCGCCGGAAAAACTTGAGTTCGATTATAAAGAATGTATGTTATTATTAAATATAATAAATTTAAATGGGAAGACTAATCGATATTGGGTTCTTCAACAAGGATGGGTGCAAAATCCAGAAGTAGTTCAGCCGTTTCCATGTTTTTTATTTGAAGATGTGGATGATCCGTCCAATTTAATAGAGGTGTATTTTAGAGACATAACAACAAAACCAAACAATACGCAATATTACGAATGGTATAGTGATGATAAGTCCATAAAGATTGAAATATTATTTGACTGGGCTAAATACAATACTCTTTTTTCAACTTATTACCCGGGTAATAGAAAACGAATAATTGTAACATCAAAACCCATTGATTACAATACAGTACAAAATCCAATAGAAATAAAATTTAATTCTACCAGTACATATCATTTGCCAGAGTATAAAATTAACCGGTGTATTAAACATCTTAGTATTTGTGATTTTGATACTACAAATGATATTGAAGAATGGTCACTACTTCGTGCGGGATTTTTAACAAATAATTCTTCTAATCAAATAGTGTTTTATTTCTTAAGAAAGAAAGATAATAAACAAATAAGTTATAATTCTGAAAAATTAGAAAGTATACCAACTGGAACTTGCTTTTATGAATTTTATTTAAATTCCACTCATGTTAAAATACTATTTGATTGGGATAAATACACAGAGTATTTCACCAATCGTTATGCACCATTAAATGATGATAAATTATATATTACCGCATACAAAGGAAACAAGAATCAAATAACAAGTAAAGGATTTTTGAATTCGTCTGTCGTGACTGAAAATAACATTAATATAGCAAAATGCTATTACAATTTAAGATTGTATGAGTATAAATACAGTGGGGAAACTTATGAATTGCGACAACAAGGTTGGGCTGATTCTATCGGATATCCTGTTTTCTATTATATAAAAGAAGGGGCGCCGTTAGAAGATATACAAATGTTTAATGAAATCGATGTAACACAAAGACCTAGCGGTATATTGCATTACGTATTGGATAACAAAAATATTCGAGTAGAATTTGATTTTGATTGGGATTCTTTTTTTAAATATTTTCCAAATGATATTTACAGATATTCTGAAAAAAATGCGATTAAAATAAATCCTATTGAGTTTGAATATGCTAGAAAAACCGATTTGATACTTCCTTATATTGAGGACGTTTCATTAGGTCAAGAAGATTCTGGGTTGGCAATATATGAATACTTTAGATCACTTTACGTCATCTTCAATAAGCCTGTTGAACACAATTCTATTTTAAATAAGTTGAAAATTGGAGTAAATAGAAACTATTGGACAACAGAACCCGAAAAAGTCAAAATAAACATTGTCGTTGGTCAATTTGATCAAAGGCAAACCTTAGTTAATCCTCGGATATACACTTTTAATTTTAAAGAATTGTCTCCAAATTATATTAACGACAATGAAACTGAATTTGATTTTTATGATAAAAATGTCGTAATAAATAAAGGGGAAATAGTTGGTATTAGATCTGGCAATACAGCAGCGGGTGATGATTTTATATTTTTGGTTAGTAGATCTGAAAAATACAGCGATTATGTGTACTCAAGTAGTACAATAGATGGTGTATTTGTTGCCACAAACCAATTTACTACATTTCAATACAGTGTAGTAGAATTTGATACAAATCTTGCAACTCAAGCTTCCGTGGAAGCTCTACAAACATCTGTTAATGTACTTATAAATAATGAAGCAAAATCATCAAATATTTTAACAGATACAGTTACAGGTGAAAAATACAAAATACAAGTAGCGAATGGTGAATTAACACTAAAATCGTTAAAATACAAACGAATTTTGTTAATTGGGACTTCGCAAACACATCATGACCCATCAGAATCTGTAGGATGGTATGTGAATAGAGCTATGGCCGGCAGTATTGATAATAATGTGTTGCCCTCATACTTATTAAGAGGAATACAAAAAACATCCCCAGATGCAACCATTTCTATAATGAATGATTATTCTTGGCAAAGGAATTATGTAAACTTTGATTACTCTGTATTTGATAGTACCATTGAGAGTGTTAATCCTGATATTATATTTTTAGTGACAGCTGGTAATAGTACCTATTCTGAAGAATTAGAACCTTCTGCCGAAGAATATTTGGATTACTTAAAGAGTAAAGCTCCCGGTGCAGATATCTACACTTTGGTTGGTTGGTATGGACAACAAAAAGCAAATGCCATTACTGAAGCTAGTCTTAAAAAAGGCGCAATTCCTGTTAATGTGTCAGCGAATTATAATTCATTGAACACTTGGTTGGTGGGAGATTACTATTATGGAAACAATACATACTATCCAATAGTTAATGAGGGTGTAGCGACACATCCGAATGACATGGGTCACATGTTAAATGCAAATCAGTTACTGAATGCGTGTTATGCCGATAATAATGAATCTGAAATATATAATATTACTATTAATATTACAGGAGCAGGGAAGATAACAACCCCGAATAATAGATGGGTAAAAGAAGGTATAGTAACATTAAGAGTTGTATCAGGAACTATCTCTGAGATTACAGGTCAAACAAAAAATGGTAGTACAGTTAGTTTAGTAAGTAGGACTAATGATGTGAATTCAAATTGGTCAAATTATTACACATTCATAATGCCCAATGAGGATGTTATAATTAATTGTGTTTTCAAATAACAAAATAATATATAATGTACCGCTATATCTCCCACATATCCGACCTAGCGAACTGGTTAAAGTCCATCGCCATAGCCGCCGTTGTTACGACGATGGACTTCGTTTCGCCGATCGAGAATTTCTTGGTGGTGATCCTGTCGCTGGCCTTCATCGATACGTTCTGGGGGTTGGCTGCGGATCACGGGGATTTCCGGAAGAGCAAGTTCATCCGTAGCTGGGTGTACATGCTAGTCTATTTCCTGATCATAATCATCTCGTTCTGGATAGGCGTGATGATGGATATATCGGAGGATAACGCCAAGGCTTTCGTATCTTGGATCACGTGGGCGATGATATGGTTTTATGGTACTAATGTATTGAAGAACATGGGCAAGGTATTCCCGGATAACAAGGTGATAGCCTTCTTGTATTGGGTTGCCGCCGTGAAATTTATCAGAAAGGTCAATTTCTTGGATGAGTATAACAAGACAAAGAATAAAAAAGGCTCCCCAGATCCAAAAGGATAGGGGAGCCGAATAAATTTTCGCTTCCTGTCTTTCGCAAGGTAGGATAGCAAGGTTAACAAAGCGCATAAAAGTATAAAAAAATAATTGATATGAGAACGATTAACAGGAAAATCAACTTGATCGTGATCCATTGTTCAGCCACTAGGGTAGATAAGGATTATACCCCTGAGCAATTAGAGAGAGACCACAAGGCGAGAGGATTCAACTCCGCGGGTTATAACTATTATATCCGGAAGAGCGGGGAGATAGTATCTATGCGTCCATTGGAATTGATTCCGGCTCATGTGACCGGATATAACAAGAACAGTATAGGAATATGCTATGAGGGTGGTCTTGATCCGGACGGGAATCCGGATGATACACGTACGGAGGCACAGAGACAGTCGATTATAAGGCTGTTGTTGGATTTGGTCGTACAGTTCCCGGATAGTAGGATCTGCGGTCATCGTGACCTATCCCCGGATCTTAACGGTAACGGTAAGATTGAACCGGACGAGTGGATGAAGATGTGTCCGTGTTTTAATGCCGAGGAGGAGTATCGCAATATATGAAACCTTGGCAAGTAATATTAATACTAGTGTGCTTGGTAGCCAGTTTCACGGCTGGCTACCATATCCGGGGGGATGTGGATGGCAATCAAATACATAAGACCGACAGGTTTACTTATGTTGACACGATACATGACAGCATCCCGTACCCGGTCTATGAGACACTGGTACAAACAATACCTGAGCCGTTCCCTGTTTATATCACGTTGGACGGTGACACGGTAAAGGAACCTGTATATGTCCCGGTGCCGATAACCAACAAGGAGTACAAGACGGATGATTATAAACTGTCGATTTCGGGTTACAAGCCAAATCTCGATTACATCGAGGTTTATAGAAGGACTGAGTATATAACCAAGACGATCTCCCCACGTAGATGGGGAATCGGTGCGATAGCCGGTTATGGGATCGGTAAACACGGGTTGTCTCCCTATGTAGGGATAGGCGGGTTCTATAGGATTTGGTGAGGCTTCCGTGGCTCACACCCGGGAAACCTCTGATAATAGAATGAATGCGTTATATGAATAACAAGGGCTGACGTTTTTTGTTCATGATAATTTATATTAGTTTGATGGTGACTTCGTGAGAACGAACCGGAAAGGGAAGATAAAGAAAAAAGAATCTTCCCTAAATAATCGGATCAGAAGTTTGATTATTTTTTCATGCCACGCACGACGGGAAGATTCTTATAAGTCTTTCTGCCGTGCATTTTTTGTGCCCGGCTTGATAGTAAAACAAACCACGAAATAAAAAGTTTATGAATAAGGTGGAAATTTTTTACAAAAAAGTGATAGAGGCAGTCTGCAAGGAGTGCGGAACCGATCCGATAATGATGTTTAGCAACAACAAGGAGCGCAATGTTGACGCTCGGGGAGTGGCTATAACCATACTGGCCGATCGCAAGTTGAGCGACAATATCATATCCGATCTGACTGGAATGACGAGGCAAGCCGTGAACCGAATGCGTAATTTGTATCCGGACAGGATAAGGAGGAGCTACTATCTGAGAAGGACGGTGGAGAGCGTCAAAGAGGAGCTATCCGGTACGGTCTGAGGGTGCGTTATGTTGTAAGGCATGTGATTTGTCTATGAAAAAATTTTCATATAACAAAATTTTGTGCGACCTTTGCGGCGTAAAAGGTGATTTTGTAGCCTCGTCAAGTAACCAGCCTTGGCAGAGGCTTTGTTGTATACGAAAAGTTTCATTATGGAAATATATATGCCACATGCGGTAAATGATATTAGGATAGGAGAAGCCTTCAATCATCTATTCAGGATAATCCTGAAAATGGAGAATTCCGATGATGATGATTTCATATGGAACTTCCAATATACGGCATTTGTGACTCCATTTTTCTTATTGCCTCTTATGCTTTATAGAGATAAGTGCGGTAAGAATGTGGTTTGCAAGAATATATCGGACAGTGTTAAAAGCTATCTGGACTCTATTCATTTTGAAGGAGGTGTAGTAGCTGACAGTGTTAGTGATTTTCATAATTATATGGAATATTTTTCTATGAAAAAATATATTCCTATAATAAAGTTCCCGGGATGTAAAAGCAAGGATAGCATAAAAAACGATATACTGTCTGTAGCAGAGAATATAATGATAAGGCAATTAAATATTGAAGGAGAGTTGAGAAAGGCTTTATCTTATATGCTGACTGAGACGATTGACAATATATCTGAACATTCAGAGAGTGAATTTGGTTATATATTTGCTCAGTATTATCCGTCAAAGAGTTATATAGACATTTGCATAGCGGATAATGGTATAAGTATACTGGGTAGTTATGTTAAGTCTGGCAAGGGAGGTATAACTAACGATGTGGAGGCTTTAAAAAGCGCTGGAAAGGGTATATCGACTAAAAATTTACCAGATACCGAGAATCGTGGTTATGGTATAAGTACTTGCAAGAGAATGTTGTCTAAGGGACTTGGAGGAACATATTTTTTGCTGTCAGGGCAAGCATTTCATCTTATGTCAGAGGAAGAGACATCATATATAGGACTTCCTGATTATATAAAATGGGATGGAACTATAGTGGCATTAAGGATACCATATAAAGAGGAAAGGATGTTTAATTTTTATGAATATTTAGAATGAAGATCATGGAAAAGACAATTGTGATATCAGAATTGATAAGGGGAGAGCTTCGTTCTAGGACAGAAGCTAAAAAAATCTATATGAGGGCTAAGGATTTGAATAGCCCATGTGTACGTATAGATTTTAAGGATGTATACTTTATGTCTCGATCATTTGCGGATGAGTTATGCAATACAATAGAGGCTTTGGCCTTGGATAAAGTGAGGGTCTCTATGGAGAATGAGAACGACTCTATAGATCTGATGATGAAAATAGTAAAAGGTAATAGAAATAAACCGAGAAATATGCATGAGGACAGTGAGGTTAAAGAATTTTCGGACATGGATTCATTGTCAGAGTTCCTGTCTACCATATAAAATTATTTCATGCTATATAAAATAGAATGATATGAAAAATTTAGATGAACCAAAAGCTAAGGAGTATAATGAATTCCTAGAAAGGAATAGTTTTGATAAATACTCAGATAGAAAAAAACATATATCTAGTCCAACCACGCTACAATGCATGTATTGGAAACAGGTGGAACCGGTAGATATAAAAAGTAACCAACCATAAAAATTAAGCGTTGTATATGCCTTTGGTTTGAAAGGTCTAAACAACAACAATAAGCGTCGTCAATACAAATTGGCGGCGCTTTTTTTGTCTCATCCCCTTCCGCAAAGAACTAGCAACAACCTCGCAACAAGCTAGCAAGGAGATATTTATTTAGCAAAGCCCTTCTCATGATTTTTGTCGTGTCCGGTAATGGTGCCGGATTAACGACAAAAATTAAAGATAATGGATAGAAATTATTTTATCGGTACTCCCGAAGGAGGCAATTCCGGTGGAAGTAAGTTTGACATCATGGCCTTTCTCCCGAGCTTGATGGGCGGTGGTGGAAAATCATTGGACCCCAATTTGGTAGCGGCTTTGATGAACAATAAGGGCAATCAAGACGCTTGGGGCGGTGGTGGTTGCTGGTGGATCTGGATCATCCTCCTGTTCTTCGTATGGGGAGGCTGGGGTGGCAACGGCTTCGGCAACAACGGGGCTAACGGATTACCGGCTCAATTGAACAATGACGCTGGGCGTGAATTGTTGATGAACGCTATCCAAGGAAACGGAACGGCTATCAGTCAATTGTCATCTTCCTTGAATTGATCTACCCAGCAATTACAAAACGCTATCTGCCAGATCCAAGGACAGATCCAGAGCGTGGGTAACCAAGTAGGCATGAGTTCCCAACAAATCATTAACGCCGTCCAAAGTGGTAACAATCAATTATTGAGACAGATCGCCGAGTGCTGCTGCACGGTTAACAACAACATCACTAAGATGGGCTACGAGAACCAATTGGCTAGCTGCAACCAGACAAACACGCTGGTGAATACGATGAACAACAACACGTTGACTCTCCGTGACTCAGGTCTGCAGAACACCCGTGATATCATCAACGAGGTTCGTGATTTCAAGAACTTGTATCAACAAGACAAGATGGATCGCTTGACGGCGGAGAACCTAGCCTTGAAAGGACAGATCTCCCAAAGCAACCAGAACGCCTATTTCGCCGCTACTCTACAGGCGCAGACCGCCCCTCTAGGTAACGCCTTGGGTGATTTGAGCTCAAGATTGGCCAAGATCGAGTGTAACCAGCCGGAGGTGGCAAAGGTTCCTTACTCCCCCGTGGTAGGCATACCCACTTGCGTGGCCGCCCAGTACGGATTAGGCCTAGGTCTCGGTAACTGGGGAAACTTCGGCAACGGATGGGGATAATGAGTTAATAACCTAAAAATAAAGAGTTATGGCATTCATTAGTCCTTTCATAATGGCGAACAAGAACGGTATCCCACGTTTGGAGAGCACGGGCGTTACGGTCGGGACGACCAACGTTCGTTTCTCCTTCCGCAGTCACCCGTTCCTGTCAGCCCCGTTTAGCGGGTTGATCTTGTTCCGTCTGGCCCAGCCTATCCCGGCTGGTACTACCGGGACGTTGCCGGTAGTGTTTGACACGAACGGCTCCACGCAGGCGCTAACGACCATTAACGGCGCAGATGTCACGGCATCCGATATAACCGGCACCGGAATCTACTTGTGTTACTATGAGTCGGGCAATAATACGCTCCAGATAATGACGGGAGTGGTGTGAGAGAGTATCAACGAGAGACCGGAGCTATCCGGCTCTCATAAAAACCAAGAAATATGTTCAAGAATCAGAGACAAGGAAATCCTTTATATATCCTTCATAAGGGGAATACGCCGTTTTGTGAGGTTGGAAGCATAGTCAGCGTGTCCCCTCCGAGACCGGAGAATCCAAATTTCAATATGTATGGTCCGCAAGCTAAAATCGTGGTGGACATAAAGGCCAAGGTAGGTGAGGACAACGTCAGCTTCTCCAACGTCTTGTCCGACGTCACCATTACGGATTACCCCACTACAAACGGGGAGAAACTGGTTGTGTCATGCGATCTAGGTGCCCTGAATACGGAGATCAACGCCATGATGCAGCAAAGCCGACAGGCACTTGACAGCATCGATTACCATAAATCCGTGATTGAGGGGTGCGAGAAGATGCTGGTAATACTGAACCCTGAGTTTGCCCGGGAGAAGGAGAGGGAGAGTGAGATCGCTAACATGAGAAACGAGATGTCCGATCTGAAGGAGGCTAACGCAAGGTTGGTTGCCATGATGGAGCAACTTGTCGGTTCCGTGAACGGTAATAATAACAATAATAAAAAAACAGAGTGATATGGGAACATATAGCAGAAAACTGAGAGAGCTGATCGAGGAATTCGACGCCATGGAAGACGAGGATATGTTGGAACTGGCTAAGGAGGCCTATAAGCTTGGCTGTAAGGAAGGAAAGCGGAAGGCCATGGAAGGCTATGGCAACCGCATGGAGGAAGACGAAGACGATGAGTTCGAGGACGACGACGAGTTCCGTGAGATGTGGGAGCGTGGCGGCTACGGCAACCGTGGCGGCGGTCGTGGATCATTCGGGGGAGGCTATGGCAATCGCCGGGGAGTAAGAGGATCCGGACGTGGACGTAGGTAATAATAATCATGGGAGGGGCGAAAGTCCCTCTCTTAAATCAGCAGATCATGAGATTGGACGCATACGATAAGTTCCCTACGGGAATGAGAGAATATTTAAAGGCGTATGGCTGGCATTTCTCCAAGGCCATGTGCGATTTCGCCGTTTCCCGGATGTGGACGGTAGACGATTCCGGAGATAAAAAAGAGACTAGGAGTTATACCAAGGAGGACGTGGATAAGATACTGAAGCAATATGGCGTTAAGTTAAGTAAGTCAGAAGGATATGACTATGTCTATGTCGCTAATATGTGCCTGTTCGATTTTCAATCGAGATTGCCATTGAATGAGCAAGGGCTAGCTAGGTATATCAAGGCCGTGATAGATGATCCAGATGGCTATGATGGCATGGTGTTCACAAGGTATTACGCTGATTGCATAGGGTCTGGCACGCCTATAATCTGGGAGGAGATGATGTGATGGGAGGCTGGGGCTACATACTGAGGATCTTGAAGGGAGAGTCCCCCAAGGACGTGCTGGCGAGTATGCCGGAGAAGGATTTTGACAAGGTATCCGAGGTGGTGGGCAATCTCAAGGCAACCAATCTCACCCGGCAACAAAGGAGGAGGATAGAGCGGGAGTTCAAGACGGTAAGGAGATGATACGACGGGATTACCATATCAAGAGATACGATTGGGTGATCCACGTGCTGTATAACGTCACCTGCTCGAGGACATCCGATATTATAGCCCTATTGAGGAGGGCCGGTTGCCCGGAAAGCAAGATACGGGAGGCTTATGGCAACGTAGGATCCTGCAAGCTGGACGTGGGACTGACCTATTCGAATTACCGCAGCCGGGAATCCGTCATGGTGATAGGCCGGACCTCGTCTTACAGGGAGTTCTCCAATTCGTTGTTCCACGAGTGCCGGCACTTGACGGATCATATGTCCTTGGCCTTGGATCTGGAGATCGGAGGGGAGCCTATCGCTTACTTGGCTGGCGATATAGGAGCCTTGATGTCCGATGAGATAAGGATGTTCATCTGCGATTGCCATCGTCACAGGAACGATATAAACGATGAGTTATGGGAAAGAAAAAAGAAGATAAAAAGAAAAAGGAATCCGTAAGACGGGAGATAGACCTCCTCACGGATTCCTTGGATTTCGAGCCTATAAACTTTCATGAGATTAAGGCTAGGATCAGGTACTTGATGAGCATAGAAGGGAAAAGAAAGTGACATTATACTTTATCCTCTATGCTGACATCAGGGCTTGTCGTGCCTTATTGAGCGTGTCTTGATCAACCTGTCCGTTGATCGCGTTCATTTGATCCGATGGGACACCTTGGATATTTCCACCTTGCTCAACCGCTTGTTTGTTGGATTGAATGGACTGAAGTATCTGGTCTGATCCGGGGTAATATGATAGTGATAACATTTGCTCCGCGGAAATGGCTCCGGCCATCCATAATTCCTTTACCAAGTCGTTTAACATCATTCTCGCTACCGGAGATTCAGCGGATTCCTTGATGTTGACCTTGAAATCTATATCTTGGACTGTCTTCGGGTCATACTCATTATAAGTGGCATAACCCGCTGATCTCTCCATCGATATGTTCCTTGGGGATTGATAATATTGATGGATCGTTTTCATCTTTTTACGAGCGATCTCGGCCTCGAACGTGGAGAACTTGGTTAGTAACGTAGCGATAGATGTAGTGGAGTTCTGTGTTTCCATGGCATATCTGCTTGCCGCTGTTGATCCCGACGGGGTTTTCCCTTGCAAGGCTTCCGACACGGACGTTATATCGTTTATGAAACTCAATTGTAATTGCAATAGCTCCGTGGTACCGATATTGGTAGAGTTCGATGTTATGACTTCCGGTTTGTTCCCGCTCTTGGACGGCTCGTAAAAAATAAATGATCCGATCTCAACGAATTGCTCGGCGAACTCACGATTGGACATCCCGTCCGGAACGGAGTCTTTAGGGATCATCTTTACTCCCTTTACCGCTGATTGGATAGCCAAGTCGTTAAGCATGATCAGCCGGTTGATGTATCGTTGCTGATCTATGATAACGGAAATAAAAGGAACTGTCCTCCCATTCACCAAATAGTGTAACTTATAAACATAGGGGTGAGACTTATACTCATAAGGCGTGTCATACTCGGTAAGTACACGTCCGTCCGGTGATAGCATCTGGAAATGCCAATATTGATCTATTATATAGGTGTATTCTATCAATGGGACCTCCTCCGGTGGTAATCCCTGAGATATTCCCATACGCATACGATCCTCGTTCTCTCTCTTGATAACAGGAAGATCGCTAAGCTCTATCCTGTATATAGGATCATCGGTGTCCATGATATCCACGCAACGGTATCTAGGCTTGTTCTCCAGTGTCCAAACATGGTAGGTCCGGCACAGGTCGGCGGCGGGAGGCGTGTCGAAAGACTCGTCCATGAAACGATCGGTCTGCTGGGTTCCCAGATTTTCCATACGATTGAGCCAAGGTGAGTAAATCTCCTCTAATTGCCTGTAATCATACTCGGACTCCGCTAATACCGAGGCTAGCTCGCCTAATGTATAGTCACGGATCTCCCCGATCAAGGAATCATCCCAGTGCCTTGGATCATTGGCTTTCGACTCATAGAAGAAATAGGAAGGGTTGACCACGTAGGTGTAGCTGTCCTCTATATCGTCATGGCTAGACCATTCTTCCGTTACCACGGCGCATCCACCGCAAATAAACTCTATCATCTCAGAGGTGAGGACATCTTTCATAAGGTTATTTTCCCAGTTGGTCTGTAAAGCGTCCGTCATCATCTGTGACTTGGTATCCGCGTCTTTCTGCCGGGCGAAACATACGGGAAGGGTAGCGGTCTTTGCGTATAACCCCGCCAAAGTATTTACGATCTTGAAAAGATGATTGTTCTGCAAAGCGACCCCTCCCGTACGCCTCGCTATCCTATCGCGTTCCTTCGTTCTTTTCCCGTCCTTGTCCACCACGATATCACCCCATTGGTCACCAAACACGTAACGGAAATTACGAAGACGGGTGGCCCTGAAATCGCTAAGGTTTTCCCAAGCGTTTTGGCACCTAGACAGTAAAGGTATGTTGGTCTTGTCCGTGCCTGATATCTTGATGCGGTGCTTGACGCTATCAACCGTCGTGGGGCGTCGGGAAAACCGTGATTTAGGAATAAGTCGTTTCATGATTGATCTTTTTAATCGCAAATAAATCGAATAAAAGCACTTGGTTTTGTCAGAATAACCAAAATAACAAAATAATCATACCTAAAGCCCTATTTTTGCCAAAAAAGGATCACAAATGACATATGATTTTGAATATATAAAAGCGATAGATAAATGCGAGATGCTATCCAGCTTCGAGGGACGTGATCTCGTCGGGGATAGCGGGGAAAGCCTATATCTAAAGATAAAGATAACGGAACAGGACAGGCCTCTTATAAGGACATATCTGGAACAAGCGGCAAGGTCGCTGGAGGAAGGCATGTCCAAAATCATAACCTCTTCCGCTTACTCGGAAGAAGGGTTCGTATGGGAGGTCAGGACGGAGGATACACGTTGGAACGTCAACAGGAAATTGGACGAGAACCTGTTGGACGCTCTGGTTGGTTATTCCATGATGAGTTGGCTTTCCGATCGGAAGCCTGATAGGATAGGGGTTTATAAATCTTTGTGGGAGGATATGTCCGTCATGTGCGTGAAGAACATATACAGGAAGAATCCCCCGCTATTAAAAAAAGCATGATATGGACATAAATCTAGGTTGGACATATTTAAAGCATGACATAGACCAGTGGACGTGGAGGCTGGGAGATATGAGAAAGGAGGATCCCGGTAAAAGATTCTCCTCGCAGTCCGATGATAACGAGTCCGATGATACTTTTATAAGACGCAAGATAGAGGAGGCGGTGGCGACCTTAAAGGTTTCCTTGTCCGGTATCTTGGAGGATATACCCGGCGATTCGGATGACTCATTGGATACTGATGCCGTGAATTGGGTATTGCGCATGAAGGATCGTCGTGGAGGATATGATAGTGAGTCATTGGCGACCTTGGCCCATAAATACGTGGTGTGGTTCGTCCTTTGGAATTGGTGCCTGATTTACTTTGAGGAACTATCCGTAAAGCTAGAGGAGGAGTTAAAGGGAATAGCGTCCATGATAGAGGAAACCGCCTATTCAAGGAAAGCCCCGCGAAAGTGCAAGAGGAAGCCGTTTAAGGATATCGATGATGTCATTGTTGATGATGTCATTATAGAAACAGGAGAAATATGAAAGACAGGAAAATCATACAGCCACGTGTCGATATGCGTGGATTTGAGTTAACGATAACGCTATTGAGGTGCGAGATCGAGTATGACGTGGATTTCGAGACATGGAAGGTAGGGGATGTATCGGGCCTTCCCGGGAAGGAAAGAGCTGGGCTGGAGACCTCAGAGGAAACGGCGGATTGGATGTTTCGTCAAGTGAATGACGCGTTGTCGGAGGCTACCGGCCATTTACGGGCGTTTTCACCTTGGGTTCAGAGCCGTGCCGTAACGGACGAGGTGAAGGATGATAGGGAATGGATCATAAACTTGGTGATGGAAAGAGGATGGCGTGGGGATCCGAGGAGATTGGCCGTTTATATCCACCGTTTCGTGGTTGATAGCGTATTATCTTTTTGGTATAGGATGGTAGATCCATCTAGGGTACAGATGTACGCCTCTCAAAAGGAGGTGGATAGAAGAAATATCATAAACGAGGCAAGGGAGACACAGGTTAAGGATGTTTATTTCAGATTATAGATCATGGGAAAAGGTTTTGAGAATGGTCACATGAAGATGGGAGGAAGGGAGAAGGGAACCCGGAATAAGAACACGGAGATAAAGAATTTTTTCCGTGATTTCGTAATCGACAATCAGGAAGAGTTCAAGAAAGCTTTCCTCAAGCTAAAGGATAAGGATAAATGCGCTGTTTATTTAAAGGCTAGTGAGTTCGTGGTACCAAAGGTATCCTCTATAAAGTTCGAGGATGCCAAAAACACTAATTCCGCTATTGAGTTGTTGAAGGTAGCGGCCAGTTACAAGCAAAAAAAATGACATATACCCCCGGCTAGGCCGAGGGGTACTTTAACGCATCCTCCAATCCCTTCTAGTCTCGAATCTTACTCTGGTTCCTGATAATGTATCTAAATCATATAGGTTTGAGAAATAAACGAGCCGATAGTATTTAAAAGCCCTTTGCCTAAGAGATTTAAGCCGAGACCAATTTTTCCTATCCGCGCTTACGAATACGGCTATCTTGATTTTTGAGGACTCATCCTTTCGTAAACCCAACGTCCTAAGATCGACTAGTACCTTCAAAGAGAAAGGATCTCCTAACGTCAAGGCACGTGTGATCGCTATGCCTTTTCTGGTATCTTCCGAGACATATTTTTCCAGTGAGTACAAGGCGTTACCTATTTGCACTACCGAGCTTGGATAATCTTGCGCCATGGCCTTGACCTCTTCCCCTACGAAAGTGGAGAATTCCCCGGTGTCCAAAGAATATACATAATGCTTTCTAGTCCCTTTGGGATAAATATGCAATAGGGAATTCGTATAATCATAGGCAATCTTACAAGCTCGCAATGTCTCTACGAAAGTTTCCGTGTCCGGGATGAAAATATCGCTAAAATCCGGGTTGACATTAAAGAATGTCTCATCAATATTTACTCCTTCCAACGATGACGATAAAAGGCTGATATCGGAGCCTTGCAATAATTTAAGGCCACGCTCGGTACTGAATACTATCGAGGAATCCAGTTGCGTGATACTATCCGGATTATTGCAAACATCCCTGCTTATAGGTTGGATGGAGGAATACAATCCCGCGTCCGATAATTGCAAGGCCCATATCCCATCGGAAGAGAAAGCGTATAAGGGAAACTGCCCGAATTGCCCTTGGGACAGCGCTTTCGTGGTGGATCGGATACCTACGATCTCACCGGTTCCCACCGTGTTTATTCCCGCCAACGGGAAATAAAACGGGTTATTGACCTCGGACGTATATATCTTGTTTGGCATATTGATCGACTTGTCCGTTGATATTGGTGTGCTATCGCTGCCCGGTTTAAATATGATCGGGGCGTATGAGTCGAAATAGTAAGCCCCGTTCAACGTGTTATGCGGAGAGAGGGTAACGATCGCTTGGTATCCGTCCGAATTCCGTGTTATCACCATCTTGTATGCGTTAGCGTTGGGGTAATATAGGTAATGCAAATTGATACCAAGGTTATATGAGGAGGATGTTTGAACGACGATATCTTTTTCTCCTTCTCTTATGAAAACCTTTATGCTCAACGTGCTGCTACCGTCGTTGTACGTTACCATGGACTCCGGAGGATAACCATCAAATAGTATCCTTTTTATATTAGCTATATTTAACCGCTGGTTATAAGTATAGGAATAATCAGGTATTAGCCAATCTAAATTCTGGTACCCGTCTGCGTCAACAAGTTGCTCTCGATTTTGCAACGATTCCAGCACATTATCTTCTAAAGTAAGAGAACGTCTTTCACCCCCGTTATAACCGCACAAGTCCTCATACGCTATGCTTGCTACTTTGTAAAACAATGAATTATCCGGCACCTTATTATCCATGGCCTTTCCGGGTAAGACGAGTTGATCGGTATAACCTGATCCCGGCAGGGCTATGGACAAGGCTTCCTCGAATGTATGCCTGTTGTAATATCCTCCACCTATAGAGTACACCCCGAAACCGTTATCGTCTGATATTTTTTGTGCCCTATTAATCTCCCCATAATAATCAAAGGTGTATATTGGCGGCGTTATGAATATATCAAGGCTTTTAACTATGTCCTTCCACCATTCCCTTTGATTCCCCATTCCGCTGACTTTGTAATTAATGGAGCATACCACTGAGGATATAATGAAGTTTACAATGATCTTTGCGTCAAAATCCTCTGTGTCCACGTCAATAGTAAATGGAACGTGAGGAGTTACTCCGGACGATGGTATCATCAGTATCGGGGCTGATTGCATGTAAGACGTTCCGTCATATAGTCTATAAGCGTAACGAATAAAGAACGGATATATAAACATGCCTCGATCTACACTTCTCTCCCTGATAAATTTTGAGACATATCCCATCACGGAATTACTGATAGTTGATAGTTGATCTTCCGTAAAGGCTCCATCATAGGGCGGATCAACGGATACGGACAATTGTTCGGTCTTATCCAATGATCCTACCAATCCGAATGACAGGATAGGGAAGGGGGGCTTATCTCCTAATTCCTTATAAAACTCTCCATCCCAAAGTAAATATCTTATAGGATCTTCGCTTATTACAATCAAGGTGTTTCCTATGGACGTGATAGCTTTGGGAATTTTGTCATATTGGTTCGCCCCTATAAGATGGGTCGTTCCGTGCGTATCCGCATAGCGTAAAACATTCGTCTGGAAAAAGATATAGTGAAGGAGATCCTTTGTCCGATGCACGTACATAAGTATCGATCCTTCCGGAAGGGTTATGCCTAGTTCTTTTGGAGGCTGTATATTCACCAGTTCGCCATTCTTTGGTATCAGATTCACGCATTCTGATAATTCCCCCTCGTTTCCAATAGATGGAGAACGGTGTATCCCATAGGATAATGAAATATCTTGCTGTTCCATTTTTTGCGATAAAATTATATGATATAAGTAATAGGTTTTGACATATTGATCAAAACCTATTGCATTTAGATGGCCTTGATGTGCCTGTTATGATGACATGTATTTTTTTACGACATCCATATTACTAAAGGACATGGATAGAAACCGCACTGAGTCATTCCTTACGCTAGTCAATGCCTCCACGTTGTCTTCAAATGGATTTAACGATTTTATGGCGGAGACAAGATCATGCATACAATAGCATGCCAACAATACATACGATCCCATGACCTCTGAATTGTTTTGTTCAGCGGCTTTATGCAATACTTTGTCTGCGAATCCCATCTTAACCATATTGCCATTGTCATCTTTTTGATACATAGGTATATCAACTCCCATTTTGTCCTTGAAAAAATCCGCTATGGATAAATTAGCCTCTACTTGTAGGCATCCGTATAGCCTCTCCAAATCTTTCGGGATGGTCTCTTGAACTATATCTGTCCAATCATCACAGACCAACTCCCTTATGACTGAGTAAGGCTCAAGCCTGTCATTGGGAATATCCATGACTTTCACGCTTCCATCCTCGTTATAGTCATCGTCATCGCCGCCATATTCATTAACGCTCTCGACACGTTTCGAGGAAGCGTAATATTTCCAGCTCCCACCAAACTCTGTCAGGTATTCATCCAGTGTTTTTATCCATCCATTCAGCTTGTATATGAATTGATGAAGATACATTTCCCACAAGCATGTATCATAAAAAAGATCAATGTAATATCGGCTATTCTCATCATCCTTATGACGAAAAGTACGGGGTGCGGATACGATTCTCGCCATATCCAAATTCCCTAACACCTTATTGAAAAAGTTGGCCAATAAACTGTCATCATCTATGCGTGATAACAGCTCATAAAAAGGTTTATCTCTCATTAGGCTGAAATTTTAAGGTTATACAAATCAAGGATGAACTTCTTCCCGGCCTCCGTCCAATACATATGCTGGCGTGTCTCTTTCCCCTGTGCGTTCGACCATGTTACATTGTGTCTTGAATGTCTCAGATGGGGTCCTTTTTATTATGGCGAACTTGTCGCTTCCCTTTAGCTTAACAATTTGGATAAAAGCGGGATGCCCCTTCTTGAAATTCATCTTTTTGAATAATTTTCTGCCTATTTTGGCGAACTGATTCTTTTTATTGTAAATCTCGATATACATGGTTTTATATTTAATCGTTTAACATTTATACTTGCTTGGCACTTGATGTGCCTGTTATGATATCTCTGAAATTAGGCAACTGCAAATAGAACGAGAATCTGCTTAACGGTCTCCATCGTTCAAGCAATGATTGGTTGCACTCATTCCATCCATCTTTTCCGAAGCGGATATCCAAGGCATTAGTTATCTTACGCACGATAGACTGGATGTATGGTACATTTGCCCTGTTCCCAATGGAAGGGGTATAAATACATATTTTGTATATTCCTCCATTATTACAATCCCAGTTTCCCCTGTAAAAAGTGATATGGGCTTTGTCTAGTATCGCCTCGTCTGACAAGCTTATAAATCCGTTGTAACTTCCGATCAACATCGCTTCAAATACTTTTAACCCAGTGGACGAGCGAAGAAGCTTTTTCAATTCTCTCTCGTCCCGGACAATTTGGCTTATTCCCATAAATAGCTATTTTAATTGTCGACTTTCCGTATTACTAAAGAGTTGAACGTGTTCAACTGATATTTAAGACCATTAGATAGATCCTCGCACATGTAGCATTGCTGATCGTTGGAATAATATACCTTGAAATCATGGGCCATGCCATTGATACGTATGATATCGTTCTCCATGACATCGTCCCCATCCTCGTATTTCTTTCCGGTAGGGTGTGATCGTCTTGCCATTATCAATGTAAGAGATACTGGGGCGTCTTCCCACGTTAAGTATTTACCTGTTAATTTATAAATACTGCCTTTTGGAAGTACGATCGCCGAGTTGTGATCCTCGACGGAAAAATATTCCTCGTCATGCGCCGATCTCTCGTCCGTCCATACCTCTCCTTGCCGCACGGGGAAGTTATCAAGGATAACCTCGTCACCATTCTTGTTTACGGCCAAGAACACTATCGTTTGCTTGCCTAACTTCATGACATATTATAGTTTACTTATTCCTCGATTTGATTGGCTCATCAAGTATTTTTATCGACAATAGCGGATCTTTCTCCGTTAAAGTGTTCCTTAATTTTCATCATTATGAAGTCGAAGTGATTTCTAAATTCTTTGGTATGAGTAAACACGGGAAAATCTATATCAGACAAGTTCATATTTACAATATCGCTCATACACTTTACATGCTCGGAATGAGCCTTATTATAACCTATCCTATAAGCATCCATAACCAACCTTCTGACATCCATCCGGTCTATTGATTCTGGCTGTGGATCACACACCTTTTTTGAATGTTCAATCGCTAGCATTGTAACTTTTTTCTTTTTCATGTTCATATCTTCTTAAAATTGAATTTCTAATTGTTTTTTATTAGCCAAATAGATGGCTTTGCTTACTCCGGAACACCACCAATTAAAGGCATCTTCGGCAGAGTCGAACTCTAAGTACTTTCCGTATAAAGTCCGTAGCTTTTCTATTGTATTGATATATGCTCGACGGTGTAGTGGATACATTCGAAATTCTGAACGTTGGCCTTTACTATTCATAGGGCAACCAATACAACCTATTCTATCCATGATTTTGTAAAGAGGACAAACGGGAATATTTCTCATTTTCAGAAACTCGAAAACTTCCGAAGTTGTCCAGTCGAGAATGATAGAAAGTAAAGGTTTATCGCATCCCAGCTTGCAATCGGAAGTAAACTCTTTACGTTTTGCCCGGCGTGCGCTTTCTTCTTTCCTTATACCGATTACTACAAGTTCATTCAATCCTCTTCGTTCTTTGATTACTTCACAACAGTATCGACGATTCCGGAGGGGTAACATCTTCTTTTTAAGAATAAGCTGAAACATCGTTTTTTCCGGATACAGCCAAGTCACATCGGGATAGTTTGACCGGATAAACCGAAGTACTTCCATCGGGTCTACAGACGTTTTGTAGAAATAGGCATTGAACTTCACTCCAGCCATCTGGCAAAGCTCATAGATTACCTGTGAGTCTTTGCCTCCGGAAAAAGCCACATGAAAACCGCTTGGAGAGTATTTCAAAGCAAGTTTTTCATACTTCTGTAGGGTTTCAATGGCCTTATCTATTTTGCTTTGCAACATGATTCAGTTTTTATTAGTTTTACGTTAATCAATTTCTTTGATAAGCTCACTCACCAACCATTCAGGTGGAATAGCTCTTGCTTTACAGAAATTTTCAATATCTTCTCTCTTAATGTCAGACACCTTATGTCCTCGAATGGTAAACTCTCTTTGGGGAACTTCTATTTTCCTCCGATTTGAATATCCATATTTATCTTTATAATCATTCATATTTTCTTAGATGTTAATTCCGTAAGTATTCTTATCCTCTTTTGATACATTATACCAATTTTCTCCGGAGACTATACCATTAATACCTTCACCTTGCAAATCCGATCTATCTTTGATTGTCTCAGAGATAACCTTGATTTTAGGATAGGTCCCGGTGTAAATTGTTGGAACCGGCTTTACCGCCTGAACTTCAAAAATGGGAGGCAATCCTTCACCCAGAAGGTTATCCGGAACAACGGCCATTATTATCATTTTCCCTTCGGGAGCCTTCTGGCATATCATGTTGAAATATTCGTTCTTCATACTTTATATTCTTAGCTGTTAGTTATTCTTTGAAATCCAGTTATCAGTATCACAGTGAAAGCAATATCCGGTTTTAGGATGCTCCGCACCGTCTTTTGCTCCACAGGTTCCACAATAATACTCCTTGTCATATTCCGGGGAAAGACCTTTATTCCGTTCTTTGATAACGGCTTTTCTTTCTTCAAGCATCATCATTTTATCGGGATTACGACTCAAATAAAACTTTCTGACTTTCCGTATTTGTTTCTCAAACAGATCGTCAGATTCGGCAATTTGTTTTGATGTATATTTGCTCATGATTCGTTGTTTTTTAATTATGAGCCTTCCCGTGAAGGCTCGGTTAATACTATTCCTCAAGATCGGGTATAGGCATCCAATGGGTAACCTCCCCGAATACCTTATAAGCGTCCTCTCCGTAAACGATAAAGCCGCTATCCTTGCCATGTAGATAAGCGGTGGCTTTGCCCCCGTACTCACCTCTAACCAATACTATGTCTTGATTTTCCGGTAACCGCTCCTTCACGCTTATCCACGGAGATTGCTTTGCCTGCCATTCGACACCGGCTTCAAATAGATTGACACCGTATTTTCCAATGACAGTGCTAGATATTACATAGTGTCTAGCATCTCCATGGATCTTATAATCGGCATGAAGTTCCAGTATTATTCTTACCCTTTCTATCCTAGCCGCTTCCTCTATCGTCTGTCCCATATCAATATCTCTTTCCATGTTTATTCTCCCTTAGTTCGTTGTATCTCATTTTCTGCTCGATGTGCCATAAGAGATCTATATACAGCAAGTCTGCATTAAGAAATATAATTACGATAGAAGCCTTGATAACTTCGGCTATATCTCTATCCTCGGTTAGGATAGATGTTAAAAAGAACATCCTTTCGGTAAAGGACATTTCCTTTAAAACATAATCCCAGTCTTTATATTCCGGTTCATTCGTTAAATCGTAGATATCATCAAGGCTGATATCTATAGATCCGGCAAGGTCTAGCAAGCGGATAACCGCATCGGCCATTTCATCGGGTACTGTATCCTTGACATATTTCTCAAATGCGCATTCAAAACGCTTGTTTTCATCAACTAAAGCGTAATAACGGTTAAACTCACGCTCAAAAGTCGATATGCCTTTGAAATATTTTCCTTTCCTATCCGCTTCCACGGCTTCCGAAAGCTCTGTTATCACTAGCATCAGAAGATGCCCATTGCTCAACTCCGTGTCATGAAACCCGTGACCGTGCGTACAACGCACGGTCACGGAGTGCGTTGAAATCAATCTTGCTCATATTTATTTCTCCTTTTTATAACTTTTACAAATGTTACTTCTTGATCCGGATTTTCTTCCTCAAACCTAAATTTCTCGTTATAGAAGTCTACGAGTTCATCGAGGTCTGTAAATTCCTTTCCCACGTTATCGATGTAGTATGTCGTTTTTGGCTTGCCGTATGATAGCTCGTCTTTTCTTGGGGTGATAGTAACAGCGGAAATCTTGTTAACGTCATCCCTGTACTTAACGATTCCACTACCTTCCATAGACATACAGGACAATATCCTTAATTGTAAATCATCACGTGTGATCATCATTTCCTCCTTTCAGTAGTTCGGGATTGTCATACACTGAGCCTATAACACTTCCTTGGCACACCTCAAAGTCTAGCAGTCCACATGGATTAACCCCATCTAGGGATATGCACCATCCTGTATGTTCATATATATCAATTATTTTTAGAAACTCTCTTTTCTCTTCATGTTTCCATGTTGAGAATATAACGGCATAAATACGTCCGCTTGGAGCTTTTATTAAATCCCCCTCGTAAATCTCCTTTCCGTTCTTGTCTTTTAAGCCTGTGAACTGGCCTACGGTGTCAGGATCCACGTCATGGTTTAGCTCGTTCCCTAACTTGTCAAACCCTATTATCGAGGTGCATCCGCTCGGATAGGTTATCAATGACCCATAACGCCACGGATTATCGTTCTCAATGTCTTTCCCCCTGAATTTAATCTCACGCATTTTGTGCTCCTTTCTCTAAAATATCCTTACAAGCCCCGCTATCGCACCTTACCGGCTTTTGGAGAAATGAACACCAAGCTTCCCCGTTTGCGTCTTCATCCTCGATAAGTCGGCAATCGCCGCATTTATCTGTTAGGAATTTCTTATTCAAGTGACCTCTCTTGACGAGCCACTCGATAGCGTCAACCACATTGTCCATCAGGTTCTCTTTGTCGAAGGATTTTGCGCAATTGTAAGTATTGTCACCTTCCCCGTCCTTGATCCAGTCCGATGCGTACATTAACTCAACGAAATTTCCGGATAGGTAATAAATCATTCCGTCTATATCGTCTTGGTACGATTTAGGCATCATCCAAATCAACCGGGACAAGGACCACGCCGGATAACGACCAACCATATCTAATAGCCCCGGCTTATTCATCCAAGGTTCAATTATCTGATCTTGGACATTATCGCTTGACCAATCTTCGGTTTCCGTTATGCGTTGCAGATAGAAGTCTGCCGTCCCCGGTCTCACCCCGGCCTCTAATAGCCGGGATGATTGTTCTTTATTCGTGCAAATTTGATTCATATTATAATTCGTTGTTAAAATATTCCTTATTATCCATATTTACCCCTCCTGTATTATGACATCCCCATCCTTATCCGTGAACACTTCCACTAAATCGTAGTAATATTGATCGTCGGACGTGCGTATCATTACCTCCGCTTCCGGGTCTTGCTCTTGGAGAAGAGCTATTAGTTCTTTATTTCTCATGACTTATTTATCGAATTTGATTTGGTACAGGTGGAAACAATTCTCATGTAGGTTGACAAATTCATTACGTGGAGGGAATATCTGCGCTACCTGCATGCTGTCCGGCATGAACTTGTATCGTATCTCTTTCAGTTCGTAATATCCGAGCGTGTGATTGGCGGATACGGACAGATGCCATTCACCCATTTCCTTATTTATGAGGATGTCCTTTCCTTTGTAGGTGAACATACCCGTCTCGTAAACTCCGTGCTCATCCTCGATATGCTCATATATGAAATCGATCGGAAGCATCGTAAATGCCATTGGTAATGGCCGTTTATATTTCTTCAATTCCTCATTTGTCATTTTCTCTGTTTTTTTATTTATCTCATCATAGATGAATGCAGCTTTCAACTATGATGAAAGGTTGATGTTTCTATCGCCTTGAATATCTCAAATGCTACTTGTGGGACGATGGCGTTTCCGTAGGCATGAAATACCTCCTCTTTCAATCGAGATTTGCCATACAACTCAGATGATTTTCTGGAAAACCCATAATCCAAGCTACAAACCGGTGGTTGACCAGCCCACGTAACCCCAACCGATATAGGTGTTCCGGAAAGCATCCTGCGCTCCTTGATAATCTCTTGGCATACATTGGAGAAGAAAGGTTCTCCCTCATGTAATCGGATGCCGTCGGTGTGAGCAACCATGTAACACCTCGCTCTTCTATGGGGCGCACCCGCATCTGAAGCGTACATAATCTTCCATTCCGCATCATACCCCAGTCGGGCCAGCTCATCGAGGATCTTTGCAAAATCTCTTCCGTCGTTAACTCTTGTGATGTTAGCAACATTCTCTGCGACAACCCATCGTGGCCGGATCTCGTCGATCGCACGCGCCATATGCCGCCAAAGTCCCGTTCGCTCACCCCCAAGCCCGAGCTGTCCTTCCCCGAATTGTTTTGCCTTACTTGCGTCTTGGCATGGGAATCCTCCTGTAAGAATGTCCACTCGTCCTCTCCAAATAGAGAAATCTGTCGTCGTGATGTCATTATAGCTTACTCCCTTGAATCTTTTAGTTATAAACTCCCTACAAAAGTCATTTATCTCGCAATGGAACAGGTTCTCCCATCCCATCCATTCGGCGGCAAGGTCAAATCCGCCCACGCCAGAAAATAATGATCCATGTGTCATATCTCCTTGGTTTTAGCGAATACCACGCTTTCATGATCCGGCCTCAGATGGGCCATGCAAGCCTTGCTGTACTCGCAAAATCTCGCTCCCTCGTCCCGGAAGACGCATCCCCTGCACGGGATCTTGTTCTGGCCGTTGTAGTACGGCCTGTACTTTTCCACGATAATTTTCATGTCTCCTACCAACACGATCAAACCGGTAGGGGTGTTTCTCAATCTCTCTGTTATTTCCATGTTATCTTCTCCTGCTTTCTCCGTTTAGGACTATCACGTTAAAACTTTTGAACCTGTCTACCAGCCTAGCTCCGAAGCGATTCTTGAAATCCGTGACGGATAGGTTGGAAGTGATATGATACTTCTTCTGATGGGACTGGTATATCTCGTACCTCGCGTATAGGAACTCGTTTATTACGCTGTCAAGGCTGGTGCCGTAGCTTTTCTGGTTCTCCGTCTCAAGACCGATATCGTTAAGGCAGATATCGAACGGGTTCCCTTCCATGCTCCCTTTCCCGGCCTCCTCGTTGTACGTGAACCTGTCTATGTGACCATGGATCTTGTAATAGTTCATCATCTGGGTCACGGATAGGTTCACGAAGCGTTTGGGGTTATCCGTCAATTTCAGGTAATCGGCGAATATCTGCATCATGAGCGTTTTGCCCGTTCCCGGATCTCCCACGATAAGGAGGTTCTTGTGCAGCTTATAGTTCTCCTCCGGGAATACGGACTCGGCCAACGGGCAATCGTTGAAATAATACAACAGGAATCTCAAAACCTTGTCATTCCCCCTGTCTGTCTCGAATTGCCGCCTCTCGATCCCTAGGTAATTACAACCGAGCGCCTTTATCATCCGGGCGTGGCTGATGTACTCCGTATCGTCCGAGAGATCGTACCTAGAAACGTTCTGTATAGTCCTTGCGTGCTTCTTCACTAGGTTGAACACCTGTTTTTGCTGGAGCCCCTCTTTTTCCGTAGGCCCCCGCATGGCTTGTATAGCCTCCGAAAGTTTCTTTTCTTGTTCCTCCATTATGTCTTTGATTATAAGCCCTTAGTCCTGTTCCTTGCCACCAATAGGTGAATCGTCTCTTCACGTCATCTATCGTTTTTAGCGTATCGCCTTCCCCGGTGGATACCATCCAAGCGAGGAAGTTATCCAGCTCGCCGGGAATGAGGTCATTGAAAGCGACGCTCAATCCCGATATCTGGCAAGCGTATCTGTGCCATTCCTCGTCCCCCAATAACTCATTCTTGAAATTCTCGAAAAGCGTCTCACGCGTATTAAGACTCTCTCTATTTTTATTTCCTTTTCTTTCCTTTATAGGGTTTGTGTTTACATTAATGTCATTATTGCTTACATTAACCTTATTATTGTCCACATTAACTAGTAGGTAAGGATAATTAGATGAATCTTTTCTTCTTTTTATAGCCTTGAAATATCGCTCCTGAATACCTTTGCTAGTTAGAACACTTACCGTGCTAAACAGAGTCTGTTCAAAGAATCCCCACCTAACCAAGCGTGTTACTATCTGCTCCAGTAATTCTAAGCTAATGCCGGGTAAACCTCTAAGCAGTGACATCTTTAACGCATCATTCCACAATATGAAATACCCATTTCGGTATATCGCACAAAGCAGCTTTATAGCGGTGATCTCACCCTTAATGCCAAATTCACCCGATATTGAGCCTATTTTTTCATCAGAAAAGAAATCAACATCGAAAGGGAAATAGTCTAGCCCTTCTTTATTTGGTCGTGCCATGTTTATTTCTCCATAATTTAAATTCTTCCATTGTCATATTGCTTTTCTGTAAATTACATTTCTCACATAATACTTGAAGATTGTCCAAAACTGTAAAGCCTCCTCTTGATACAGGAATAATATGATCTATGCAGAGTTTTTCAGAACATCCACAAACAGCACAATATCTACCGTCTCTTTCAAATACTTTTCTTTTTATACTGTCATTTAGTTTCATGGCCTCTTCACGAATTGCCTCTCTCATTCTTGAGCTTATTCCATGATTCTCTGCAAAAAGATATATTGCTCTGCCACCGATTGGAATGCGCTTTACTATTGTTCCATCAAGTGCATAAATGATAGCATGCTTAATTTTGAATTTTCGAAGTTTATCGCAAGAAGGCGTCATTTCATTAATTATATCCCCATCTTCAGAATAAAAGGATACTATCCGTTTCCCTTTAATAGTCTTATTTAACATAGATAGCTCCTTGGGGGTAAGCTTGCTTAGTCCTCTTTTCATACAGTTATCTAAATGATTATTATAAAATAGAGAGGATTTATTATCCTCTCCCATATGTTATTTCTCTACCTCCGATACATTCGATCGTGTCGGTTGCCTCAAATCGTGCCGATTGTATTAGATCAAGCCACGCTTCGCACTCCGAGAATGTCCGGGCTGCTTCCCACATTTCATTAGAAAAAAACTTACGAGAGAGCATTATGAAACCCTTATCCATATACTAAAAATCAAAATCTGGGGATTCTCCTCCCTGCAAGGACTTTAGTTTCTGGTCTACAAGGTGGTTTACATCCCATATGTTTACAGGTTGTATTTGCAGGTTCTCCGCCATTTGCCTTGCCACTTCCTCGGAGACAGGATTTATAGCGTATATGGCCCCCGATGAGAGAAAGCGGGTGAAACCGGGCTGGTTACTCGTATCCGGAACGTCTACCCGAAGCATATTGGTACCGGCCACGTTCTGTTCCGTACATCTTCCCGCTATCCTTGAATGGCCGAATAACTCGACCACGCACCATAAATCAAATTTCTCTTGTTCCATATTATTTTCTCTTTTTAAAAGTGTTACAAAATATCGTGGAGTTAGCTACCCGTCCAGCGTCATGTATGATGCACCAAACGCATAGCCCCTTGTGAGGATGTCCGTTGGCGCAATCGCCACATTTCACCTTTTCTTGCTCGTCTTTCTTCTTCGCCATATCACCAAGTCTTTATTTTTATTGGTAGATCGGCGTACCACCAAGCCAGAATCGTAGCGTCACGTTGGTCTTGGTTCGTTCTCTTAGGCAAGGGACCGACTATGTAGGAGAGTTCCTCATGGGTTATCTTGCCCTCGTCCCCTTTCCAATGCTTGGTCAAAGGCTTTACCTCTTCGCAGGGAATACCTATGTGCTCGCACATCTGGAGAAGCAATATCCCGGTTTGCTGGTTACGACCTACATACTTGGCTATCCTCTCGCCGGATTTACCCCTAGCCTTATGGAAGTTGCTTTTTTCGTTAAGCCATCCGGCCTCGACAATGACCACTATGTCTACCCCCTTGTACCTCTCTCTCGCTTCCTTGATAAAATCAACTAAGACAGGGAAGGGGAGGCTCTTTAGAATTAGCTGTCTCGTTGAAGGAGACAGTACGCATACGCCGGATTTATCTATGTCCGGGTCAACGGCTATCACTAATTCGTATCTTTTCTTTCCCATGGATTCCTCCTTTCTTTATCGTTTATTAGTAAGAATATGGCCAAGATCACTGCTATAAGTCCGAGTATTGCGGTGATAAGGTACATGGCCATTGTCAAGTGATCTAAATTCTGTATTGTTTCCATAATTAGATGTTTGTTATTCGTGGACGGTGCCGGGATCGAACCGGCCTCTTTACGTCATGCGCACTCCGTAACGTTTCATCCCGGAATACTTACCGCCCGAAATCCCCGCATATCCTCACGGACGGCGGGGATAAAAACTAAATCTAATACCATGAAAAACACACTCTAATATTAATTATCTGTTTTGCCCTTTGGTACGCTATCAGCGTCAAACGGGAAGATGTCCATAATAAGGGTCTCGCTTACCATTGCCAAGGTATAATCCGCCAAGGTCCCTTTCATATTCTCCTCGAAGCATGAGATCGCTTCCTTTAGGCCGCTCGCCTGTACTATGAATCTGGCCGCTGTTTTCTTCTCTATGCCGCTCTTCTCATCAAGCGTGATAAAATAGATCTTAATCTCATAAAATCTATCACCGTTATCGTTAAAGAATAGTTCCGCTATCTTTTTACGTGTTATGTCGGCGATAGTGAACTCTCCGGTAATGTACGGCCTTAATTCCTCTATCGTGCGTGCTTCAGCCTCCGTATAGGAGAGGGCATCCACTAAATAGGGTTCGACCACTCGTTTTTGCATGCCGTTCTCCAGCATCTTCTCATATGCGACCTTGCTAATAAACCAGTTTCTCATATATACTTTAATAATTAATGTTATACTTCTTTCTTTCGTATTGTGGGACATACCCTTTGCAAGGAGTATTCCCGTCAAGTAAGGCCGATTCCGGCCTCACAGTTTCCCCTTCTTTTTTAGACGGGTCTGTCCAATGCCTCTGCCGTTGATGGCAAAGGCAATGTCTTTTAGAACATGCCTCATTGAGGCATAATATCAGTTCTTTCATCTTGGATTATTTTCTCGAGTTTCTTTAGATCCTTTTTGGCCAATCTTACGGTATCGGCTATCCTTGGTCTTCCCTTGGAATCCACGTGTTCTAGGATAACCGATAGATGGCGGGACAGTGTTTTAATGAAAGACTCGGATAGCTGGTACCTTTTAGCCATGGCCGTTATTTTTTATAAAAACCTTGGAACCTCACGATACCTAGATACTCGGGAGATTTCATTAGTCCGTCCCCCATGCCGCCCAACGTCTCGGCTCCCGGCTCGTCAAGGACAACCTTGGAGTCAATCTCCTTAGGTACACGGAAGCATATCTGTACGGGGAAATTCACCTTAGCGTCTCCCGTGATCACGTTAACCGACGCTCTTTGCGTAGCCGCCATGATCCGGAACCCAAGCGATCGTCCCTTTTGTAGCAACATCTTCAGATTCTCCTCCAATGACTTTTCACGACCGACCGTGCGTAGTTCCATTTTAGGCTCGAGGAATCCGAAGGCGTTCTTTCGCTGGCCAACCTCGACCATTTCCTTTATGTCAAGTTCTGTTCCCGAACGGGAGGACGCTACCGCGTCGGCGAACTCATCGAACACCACCAGCGTTTTCCATGATGCCCTCGATTTAGCCCTTTCTTGCATATCCTGTACGAGCTCTTTCATCTTGGCCTCTATTTCTTCTATATCATTATAGACCTTTATGTATTTCTCGGAGGAATAATTACAGAACTCGTATTTCGGATCGAAAATTACGATGTCCCGGATACCGGCTAAGCGGGCGTATTCTATCGTGGATATGATACACACGGATTTACCGCTACCGGTAGCTCCACAAATCAAGGCGTGAGGCGTGGAGTTGTTATCGAGATCCCACACCACGAGCCTACCGAAGTTATCCGTTCCTATGGGAATCCTCATGCCGTCGATATACTTCTTGTCCCAATACAAGGACTTGGTTCTTTTCTTCGGTGATTCTATGGAGAGGTAGGATTTTTCCTCATACACCATAAGCTCGTTACCCATCCTTATGGATGGCACGTCCAGCGCGTTCGCTATGTCTAGCTTGTATTTCATCACTGTCGTGATCTTTGTCCCAGCGGATACCTCTAGCAGATACGTGTCTGACGAGTACCCGTTAATCTCCTTGGCCACGTTCACGATCACCCCGAATGTCCGTAGGATATGCTCTATTTTCTCGCTGTTTGTCATATTACTATTGGATAAATCATATTGAATGAATGAGGAAGCGTTCCTCTTGAACTCGGATATTACCTTGGGGTTTACCGATCCAAGGGAAGCGTCCCGTATTTTTTTCTGTCTCTTCGATATCAATTCCTTCTTTGACTCGGGCACGTTGAAATCATCGACCTCCGCTATCAGCGTCTTGGCCCAGAAATTATAAAGCTCGGCCCTGTCCACGAAGTTGTCGCTATCGTTGATCATGTACACGTAATCCGGATCGGACACGGCCTCTATCATCCTTTTTAGCGGCTCGTACAATATGGCCTCGTAAAGCTTCCTCGTGTCGTTATCGAGATTGATCACGAATTTCTTCAACTGGGAGGAGCCGTCCTTGTTTTTCGAGATCTTGTTCTCCACGAACCATACCTCGTCAACATTCTCCCCGAAGCGGGACTCATAGCACTTAACGTAGGTCATCGCCTGTTTCCCGCAGGTAAACGTTAGTTCCTCGTCATCGGTGAACTTGGCCCTTGACTTATGGTCTATGATGACCGTCCGACCGCTCTCCGTCCTTATCGCCAAGTCTAGCCTAGCGTGGCAGGGCAGGGGGATGTCCACCCCGTTTACCGTTACCCATTCCTCGCATCTTAATTCCACGGCGATTATCTCCTTGATACCGGAAAGATATATATCCTTTTCCCCGTAGAAGTTATTGATAAGCCTCGTGGCGTTCTTGGTGGCCTCGATCTTGCATTCCTCTACGGTAGGTGTCGTTTTCTGTATTTTCCAATCATTCGGGTGTACCTCCTCTATGTATGAGAACGCTACCCTCTCCATTTCCGTGATCGGTATTATCTGCCCCTTGCGCTGTAGCTCCATGAAGAAATACTCCAAGGCCGAATGATAGGCGTTACCCGCCACCGTGCTGGAGGATGATCTGGATCTTTCCCGGTAAATCTCCCGTTTCTCGAACTCCTTCTCGTTCCGGGAGAAAGAGGCTACCTTGCTGTAACTCCAAGAGTCGATAAGGTAGTTTGATAAATGCTCCTCCAGCTCGGCGTTGGTATAGGATGAGTACTTGTTCATGGCATGTCCTCTTTGTTTTTGCCCTTAGACTGTCTCATCGCCTCCTTTTTTTGATCGACATCTTTCTTTGTCTCACGAATTGGAAGGATTAGATCGTTTACCGTGGTATCCCCGTCCTTTAACGCTTGTATGATCCCGATCAGCATGGCGATCTCGTCGGGGCCTATCTGATTGCTGGTCTGTTTGCCGCATAGCTTAATGACCTCCTCTTCCGTTATGGCGTATTCGTTCTTGAACTTGTTGATGATATTAGTTCTCGTTTTTAATATCTTGTCAGCGTCGGATAGATCCCCCGTGATGAATTTTTGGGCGGCTTGATAGACCCTGTCCACTATGGCCTTGGGGATAACGGCGAATACGGAATTGCGATAAGCTATGGAGTTGGCGGCGTTTCCCGTTACGGTAATCATGTCGTCTGAGTAACGTTTCCCCTTGCTATCCACTATGCTCCTGCGAACCTCGAACGCGGACGCTACGTTTGTCTCCAGATCCCAGCATGTACCCCTGCTGATGATCTGCTTGTCCGTTATCTGGATAACCTTGGCCTCAGTCCTGATATTACCCCAATTGAATACGATTATCTTGGCGAGGTGTACGGATGGCCCAGTAATAGGTTTCCCTCCTCTTGGCAAGGCATAACTGCATGACCTTGCCGTGTCTTGATTCATCGTGGCCATTACCACGGAATTATCAATACTCCTTCTGATATCCCTAGGATATCTTTTCGCGGTCGCAACTTGTGAGTCCACGTTTGCTCTCTCAACCGCATCTACCTGTAAAATTTGTACTTCATGGCTTTCTGCTGGAAGTACCTCGTAACTGCTTGATTCCATGATTATTTATTTTGAATGATTTCCTTTACCAATATAAAGTGCTGGTTTCCCAATCTCGTTGATACCGATCGTCCTCGGATTCTGTTTCTTCCTCCCCGTCGTACTCCGGTTCGCCGTCGGGGTCTTTGATGTAGATGTCTCTCATATATCTTGATTTGTAGGCCTCCGGGAGTCGAACCCGGCCATCCCCATGTTAGGGGCGCTCTACCGATAAGCTAAGGCCTTGAATTTATTCGATCTCGATAATCTCGAATTTTCCTTTCTTTATATATATCTTATGATTGTAGTAGTCTTTGACTATTCCATGATCGGAAACTGTATTTATGTTTCCAGTGCAATCCTCGACATATGAGTTATTGCAAGCCTCGACCGTGGCAGAGCCGTAAGCCTTGACCGTGGCAGAGTCGCAAGCCT
>ERZ857982.414-NODE-414-length-62976-cov-11.771301_pt1 | contig 62976 bp, 45 predicted proteins | sample MGYA00519955_ERZ857982 | MGnify/ENA primary metagenome ERZ857982 (study PRJEB31778, sample SAMEA3449416) | human gut metagenome | biome: human gut; feature: human-associated habitat; material: faeces | place: United Kingdom | collected 2010/2012 ... | reverse complement strand
GGCCGCCGCGCTGGTGCAGACCATCCAGCAGTATGAGGCCCAGTACGGCGAGATCAGCCTGTAGCCCGCGCCTTCCGCATCTTTTCTGATACGCCGGATAACAACGCCTGTGGACAGTCCACAGGCGTTTTTTCGTGACGGGCTCCGCGACGGCCCGCCCCGAGGCCCATCCGTCCCGTTTTTTCCGGCCGTTTTGTATTGCCGCTCCAAAGCGCGCATGATATGCTTCCACGAACGCAGTCCAGCGCGACCGGGAAGATCACGCGCCGGCGGGGGATGCATGCCGGTAAGCCGTATGCGGCGCTGCGCCTTCCAGACCTTCAAGACAGGAGCATGTTCATGGATCCGTTTGACGCGGGTTGGCTCTCTCTGCTGCCGCCCATCATCGCCATCACCCTGGCCCTGATCACCAAGGAAGTCATTTCCTCCCTCTTCCTCGGTATTCTCAGCGGCACCGTCATCTATTGCCTGGGCATGGGCACGGGCGACCTGATCATCAAGCCCGTGGAGATCGCCTTCACCACCATGGTGAACAAGGTCGATTTCAACATCATCATCTTCTGTACCCTGCTGGGCGCGCTGGTGTTCACCATCTCGCGTGCCGGCGGTACCCGTGCCTACGGCAACTGGGCCACCAGGCGCATCAAGAGCAAGCGCGTGGCCATGCTCTCCACCGGCGGCCTGGGCGCCTTCATCTTCATCGACGATTATTTCAACTGCCTCACCGTGGGCACGGTCATGCGCCCGGTGACGGACCGTTACAAGATCTCCCGCGCCAAGCTGGCCTACATCATCGACGCCACCGCCGCCCCCATCTGCATCATCGCGCCCATCTCCAGCTGGGCCGCCGCCGTGGGCAGCAACCTGAAAGCCACCGGCGCCTTTGAAAGCGACTTTGCCGCCTTCGTGGCCACCATCCCCTACAACTTCTACGCCCTGTTCTCCATCATCATGGTGGTCATGGTCTGCCTGGGCAACTTCGACTTCGGCCCCATGCGCAAGGCCGAACTGCGCGCCCGGCAGGGCGAACTGGGCAACGTGGACGCCGAACAGGCCGAGATGGGCGCCAGCGCCAAGGGCCACCTGATGGACATGCTCGTGCCCATCGGCAGCCTGATCGTCTTCGCCGTGCTGGCCCTGCTCTACAGCGGCGGCTACTGGGGCAGCGATCCCGCCTACCACACCCTGGCGGCGGCCTTCGGTAACAGCAGCGCCTCCAAGGCCCTGGTCTGGGCCTCCTTCGGTGCCATCACCGTGGCCTTCTTCATGTTCGTGCCCAGAGGGCTCATGAGCCTCAAGTCCTTCATGGACTGCGCCGGCGAAGGCATGAAGGCCATGATGCCCGCCAATACCATCCTGGTGCTGGCCTGGGCCATCAGCGGCGTGTGCCGTGACCTGCTGCAGACCCCGCTCTTCGTCAAGACCCTGGTGGCCGACGGCGGCATCTCCGGCGGCCTGCTGCCCGCCATCATCTTCGTGGTGGCCGGTTTCCTGAGCTTCTCCACCGGTACCGCCTGGGGTACCTTCGGCATCCTGATCCCCATCGTGGTGCCCGTGGCCCAGGCCGTCGATCCCAACCTGGTGCTGGTCTGCCTGTCCGCCACCCTGGCCGGCAGCGTGTTCGGCGACCATTGCTCGCCCATCTCCGACACCACCATCCTGTCCAGTGCCGGCGCCGGTTGCGCCCATCTGGAACACGTCTCCACACAAATGCTCTATGCCTGTGTGGTGGCGGCCAGCAGCACGGTGGGCTATGTGGTCTCCGGCCTCACCCACGGCAGCCTGCTGCCCAGCTTCGCGTCCGGCCTGATCTTCATGGTGGTGACCATGCTGGTGCTGCGCCGGCGCAACAAGCAAAAGGACGCTGCCCAGGCCTAGCCGGGCTTTCCGCGATACCGACGAAAAAGGCGCTTCCCCTCGGGGAAGCGCCTTTTTTGCGTCATGCGAACGATCAAGCCGGGAGGAAGACGGCATCAGGAAGCCGAACCGGCATCCTCGTCCTTGTCGTGTCCCTTGCTGCCCTGCAGCTTGCGGAAGATGGTGCTGCGGTTGACCTGGAACAGCTCCGAGACCCGGCGGACGGAACCGTGCACCTCGATGGCCCGGCGCAAAAAGTCCCGCTCCATGTCGGCGATGATCTCGCGCAGGGGCCGGGCCTGCATGAGCACGGCATCCAGATGGCCGCCGCTCTCGTCGTGCAGGCCGCTGATGCTGGACGGCAGGTCGCGGGGCGAGATGCGGGGCCCCTGCCGGGTGATGACCAGGCTGTGGACCAGGTTCTGCAATTCGCGCACGTTGCCCGGCCAGCGGTACTGGGCCAGCATGTCCAGCGTGATGTCCATGAAGGCCAGCTTCTTGCGGTATTTGGTGGTGTACTGGCGCAGGAAGAGCTCCGCCAGCACGCGCACGTCCTCGGGCCGCTCGCGCAGGGGCGGGATGCGTACCGTGCCCACGTTGAGACGGTAGAACAGGTCACGGCGGAAGGTGCCCGCCTCCACGCATTCCTCAAGGTTGCGGTTGGTGGCGGCGATGATGCGCACGTCCACCTTGCGGGGCTGGGAGCTGCCCACGCGCACGATCTCGTTGTCCTGCAGCACGCGCAACAGGCGCGTCTGCATGGAAAGGGGCAGCTCGCCCACTTCATCGAGGAAGATGGTGCTGCCGTCGGCGATCTCGAAATAGCCGGGCTTGCCCTTGCTGGACGCACCGGTGAAGGCACCGGGCACATAACCGAAGATTTCCGATTCCGTCAGGGTCTCGGAGATGCCGCCGCAGTCCACCTTGAGCAGGATCTTGTCCTTGCGGCGGCTCCAGCGGTGGGTCAGGCGGGCGAACACGTCCTTGCCCACACCGGTCTCGCCCATGATGAGCACGGTGGCGTCCGTGCTGGCGTAGCGCTTGAGCTCCATGGCCACCGACTGCATGGCGCTGCTGGCGAAGACCGGTTCCAGGTCGCGCCCCTGGGACTGGGCCACGAAGGCCAGCTTGTCGTTGATCTCCTTGATGAGCTTGCGCTGCTCGCCGGTCTGCTCGTTGAGCTCGGCCAGGCGGGTCTCGTCGCGCACGAAGGTGACCACCAGACAGACGCGCCCCTTGTCGTCAAAAACGGGCGACCCGGAGATGACCACGTTCTTGCCGTCCTTGAGCTTCTGCATATAGGTGGCGGGCTTGCCCGTGCGCACCACTTCGGGGTTCAGGGCCAGGTCGAAAAAGCCTTCGCTGACCAGGTCGCGCACGTTCTTGCCCCGCAGGTCCCGGGCAGGCACCCCCACCAGATCGGCATACATCTGGTTCACATACAGGGTGGTGCCCATGGCGTCGGAAATGAAAACACCGTCGGAAATGGTATCGAGGATGGAAGTGAAGAATTTGTGCCAGTTGACCATATCCGCTCCTTGAGAAGGCAGAGGAGGCAAAAAAAGGGCCCGTCCCCGAAAGACGGACCCTTTACGGTTGCACGAAAGCCCGGCCTAACGGGGGATGACGACGCGGTCCCCCAGCGTGGCGACGGCGATCTTCTGCAGGGCGGCAAACTTTTTGTCGTCCAGCGTCACGTCGCCCATGGGGGGCACACGGTCCAGGAAGGTGTACTTCTGCGTGCCCAGACGGTGATAGGGCAGCATCTCGTACTTCACATGCTCGAAAGGCTTGAGGAAGTCGCAGATGGCCTTGATGTCCGGGCCATGATCGTTGAACCCGGGAATGACGGGCGTACGGGCCGTGATGGGCAGGTCCGGGAACTCCGTCACCAGGGTCTGGAAATTCTTCAGGATGAGGTCGTTGGGCATGCCGGTGTGCTTTTTGTGCACTTCGGGATCCATGTGCTTGATGTCGAACAGCACATAGTTGAGGTACTGGGCCGCCTCACGCACCACATCGGTGGGGACGAGACCACAGGTCTCGATGCAGGTCTTCACACGGCGCTCACGGGCCAGGCGCAGCAGGTTGAGGGCAAATTCGCTCTGCAACAGGGGCTCGCCGCCGGAGATGGTCATGCCGCCACCGGAGCGAGCATAAAACATGGCATCTTCCTGCGCAACCTTGAGGGCCTCGGCCACGGTGTAGGGCTTGCCGTAGACGATGATCCCCTGGGCCGGACAGGCTTCGGCACAGGGCATGTCCTTGCAGCCCACGCATTTGCTGCGGTCGATGGCCACGAAGCCGTCCTCGCGACGGGACAGGGCGCCGTTGGGACAGGCCTTGAAGCAACGGGTGCACTTGTCCGTCCCCAGGCAGCGGCCCTGGTTGTAGGCCAGCTCCGGTTCCCTGTGCTGGGATTCCGGGTTGCTGCACCAGCGGCAGCGCAGACCGCAGCCCTTGGTGAAGACGATGGTACGGATGCCGGGACCATCATGCACGGAATATTTCTGGATATTGAAAACGAGGCCGCGCGCGTTGTTGTTTTCGATCACGGGGTCACCGCCGGAGATGTTGAAGGTTGACGAAGGGAGAGCTGAAAAACGCCAAGGCCTCCGGCCTCCCCGCAGGGCAGCCGGAGGCGGTGCAGGCCGGCGGCGGCACGAGGCCGCCGCCGTTGGTAACCGGAACTAGATGGTGTCGTGTTCGGTACGGGCGATGAGGTCGTTCTGCAGGTCGGGGGACAGGTCCACGAAGTAGGCGCTGTAACCGGCGATACGCACGATCAGGTTGCGGTACTTCTGGGGATCCTTCTGGGCGGCCAGCAGGGTGCTCTTGTTCACCACGTTGAACTGCACGTGCCACAGCTTCAGGTCGCAGAAGGTGCGGATGAAGGACACGAGCTTTTCGGTGCCCTGTTCGCCTTCCACGCACTTGGGCGTGAACTTGATGTTCAGCATGCGGGCGAAGCGGTCGCGCATGTCCATGTTCTTGGTGTTGTAGTTGGACAGCAGGACGGCGGTAGGACCGTTGACGTCGGCGCCGTGGGAAGCGGAGGAACCGTCAGACAGCGGGAACCAGTCCACGCGGCCGTTGGGGGTAGCGGACACCACCTTACCGAAGGGCACGTGAGAGGTGAAGGGCACGTAGCGCACGTTGTAGTGCATGCCCAGGTCCTTCTGGCTGTACTTGGCAGCGAATTCCACGGACAGGCGGTCGATCTCGTGACCAATGCTGTCGGCGTAGGGATCGTTGTTGCCGTAGCAGGGAGCGGACTTCAGCAGGGCCTTCACGTCTTCATAGCCTTCGAAGTTGGCGTCGATGGCCTTGATGACTTCGTCCATGGTCAGCTTCTTGTCTTCAAACACCAGCTTCTTGATGGCGGACAGGGAGTCCACCACGGTGCCCAGGCCCATGTATTCGAAGTAACCGAAGTCGACGCCTTCGGGGATGTGGGTCTGGTGCAGGTCGATGCAGTGCTTCATGCACAGGTCGTGCATGGCGGAGCCCATGGGCTGGGCGAAGTGCTGGGCACGCAGGTTGTTGACGATGTACTGCTGGGTGAAGGCGGTACGCAGGAACAGCATGTGCTGCTTCACATAGGCGTTCCAGAATTCGTCCCAGGTCTTGAAGTTGCGGGGATCGCCAGTTTCTTCGCCCAGCACGATGTCGCCGTACTTCTTCATGCGGCCGTTACGCAGCACCATTTCCACAGCAGCGGCGAAGTTGATGTAGGCACCGCCGGAGGTGAAGGTGTCGCGGTTGGGCATACGGGCTTCGGTGCAGCCGGACACGGCGTAGTCCAGGGCTTCTTCGAAGGTGGCACCCTTGGCCACGTACAGGGGCACGACTTCTTCGTCGTTGATCAGTTTGGGGAAGCCGGAGCCGTCCTTGATGGTCTCGGCCACGTCCCACAGGTAGCTTTCAGGCGAGCGGCTGTGGATACGGGCGGCCAGGTCGGGGTAGTGCAGCGGGAATTCGCGCTTGGACTTCAGGATCAGGTGGGTCAGTTCGTTGGTGGCGTCGCGGCCGTCGGGGGTCTGGCCACCCACGGTCACGGCTTCCCAGTGAGCGTAACCTTCGTTGAAGGCGCCGCCGCAGGGAGAGATGTACATGTCGATGAATTCGGCCATGCCCACCCACATGCATTCCAGCAGTTCGATGGCCTTCTTGTTGTCCAGGCTGCCGTTTTCGATGTCCTGCTGGTAGTAGGGGTACAGGTACTGGTCCATACGACCGTTGGAGATGGTGGTACCGGTCTTCTGTTCGATACGGGAGAACATCTGCACGAACCACTGGCTCTGGCAGGCTTCCCAGAAGTCGCGGGCGGGTTCGCCGGGCACGCGTTCGGCGTTGGCGGCCATGCGCAGCAGTTCGGCCTTGCGGACGGGATCGTCGGTCTTTTCGGCCACCTTGCGGGCTTCGTCAGCGTGACGCTTGGCCCACAGCACGATGGCGTCACACACGATCACGACGGCATCCAGGAAGGGCTTCTTTTCGCACATGTCCTTGGCGCTGGCGGGATCGAGGGCGGCCAGCTTTTCCTGGGCTTCGCGCTTGATGTCGTTGAAGCCGCGCTTCAGGATCTTGCCGTAGTCATGCACCCACTGGATGGAGGAACGGAAAGAAGAGGTTTCGTTGACGATGAAGCGGGAGATCAGGCCCTTGGGATCGTCGTAGGTCAGCTTGTGGATTTCCGGAGGCAGAGCGGCGGCCAGAGCTTCGTGGTAGGTCTTGCCCTTCCAGTAAGGAGCGATCTCTTCGATCACGCGCTTGGCGTCTTCAGCGGTGATGGTGGCAGGAGAGGTGGCGCGGGTGGGCAGGTCTTTCACGGCCATGTCCAGGAAGTCGCCGTCCAGTTCGGGGTACAGGATGCCGTAACGGCCGTCGCAGCCGGCGCGGCCCAGCAGCAGCTGGTCGTCCTGCACGTACACGGTGATGTTCTGGGCGATGTGCATCAGAGCCTTGGCCCAGCGCAGCACCAGGGGCTGGCCTTCGGTTTCCTGCATGGACTGGGTGAAGTACAGGGCGCGTTCGATGTCGATGCGGGGCTTCATGCCGTCGAAGCGTTCCAGCATGCGGAACACGCGCTCGTGGGTGGCGCGGAAACGGTCGACCTTGCCTTCGATCTTATCGAGCAGGCGCTGTTCCTGGGGGGATCTGCATTCGCAAACGGTCTGAGACATATCTGTTCTCCTCTTGAAAGGGTGTTTGACATATTTCGCGACGAATCGCTTGCGAAATAAATAGCAATGCCTGTGCCATTTTGGTAACATATTGATTTTTTAATATATTTTTTTTAGCCCCCCAGCAAATATATCAAAATGATGCAATTTTGCGTCTAAAAATTTTTTTCACAGCCTTTTCAGGGGCCGATGATGCCAAAATGCATCATTTTCATGACGCTGAAAGCAGCATCAAATGCAGCATTCTGGCTGTGAAGGCTTGACTGTCAGATAGATCAAAAAAAAATTCTTCCCGAATTTCCCCCCGCCCAAAATGATGCATTTTTGCACCAAAAATGTAATAACAGTTATCATAATATCTCCATAAACCCCTAAAATGACTGGCGCTTGTTGAAAAAAAAAATTTTGCTCGTTTAGATTCGGAGGTGAAGAAGCATTCTTGCATTTGAGAAATTATGCACAAGACATCCGTCTTGTGTCCCCATAAACCATGTGAGGTGTGGCATGCGTAAACTTACTGTTCTGGCTCTGGCTCTGGCCATGGTTCTCGGCTTCAGCGTCGCCGCCAATGCGGAACGTCCGCTGGTCCTGCGTCTTGGTCATCCCATGGCTCCCGGCAACAACGTCACCGTGGGTTATGAAAAGTTCAAGTAGCTGGTGGAAGAAAAAAGCCATCGCAAGATCCGTATCCAGCTGTTCCCCAACTGCCAGCTGGGCAGTGACCGTGTAACCACCGAAGCCGCCCAGGCCGGTACGCTGGACCTTTCCTCCAGCTCCACCCCCAACCTGGCCAGCTTCTCCAAGGCTTACATGGCCATCGACCTGCCCTATGTGACCTCTCCGGTTCACCAGCAGGCCCTGTACAAGGCCCTGGACGAAGGCAAGCTGGGCGAAGCCCTGCGTGAAGCCTCCCGCAAGATCGGCCTCGAGACCCTGATGTTCTCCGAGTTCGGCTACCGCAACTTCGTGGCTGCCAACAAGCCGCTGACCGATGCCAAGTCCCTGATGAACCTCAAGGTGCGTACCACCGACTCCCCCGTGGAAGTGGCCGTGGCCACCGAACTGGGCATGAACCCCGCCCCCATCGCCTGGGGTGAGACCTACACCGCCCTGCAGCAGGGCACCGTGGACGCCGAAGGCAACACCTTCTCCCTGCTCAACGACGCCAAGCACACCGAAGTGCTGAAGTACGCCGTCAACTCCGAGCACAACTACTCCATGCATGTGCTGCTGATGAACAAGAAGAAGTGGGACAGCCTGACCCCCGAACAGCAGAAGATCCTGCGTGAAGCCGCCAAGGAAGCCAACGACTGGCAGCGCAAGGAAAGCGTGGTGCTGGAAGAAAAGGCCTGGCAGGCCTTCCGTGACCGCGGCATCAAGATCCACATGCTGACCGACGCCGAACGCGCCGAGCTCAAGGCCAAGACCCGTCCTGCCTACGAAAAGTTCGCCAAGGAAGTGCCGGCCGACATCCTGCAGCTTCTGGAAGAAACCCAGAAGTAACCCTTCCTGACCTATCCCTCCTGCGCGCGGCCCGGCCGCGCGCAGGACTCCTTTTGCGCTTACACCGAGGTTTGTCATGAGTGAAAATGTGCAAGGCAAAAGCGGGCTCTTTTCCTGGCTCAACGAAAATTTTGAAAAAATTTTCATGGTGACGGGCCTGCTCGCCATCATCCTGTTCATCACGTGGCAGGTCATTTACCGCTATATCATTACACAGTTCATCGAGCGCGCCGGCGCCGCCGTCTGGACCGAAGAGCTTTCCCGCTATATCTTTATCTGGATCTCCTATCTGGCCCTTTCCGTCGCCATCAGGAAGCGGTCTTCCATCCGCGTCGACATCATTTATGACAAACTGCCGGAGCGCCTGCAGAACATCAGCTGGATCATCGTCGAGACCCTCTTCCTCGTCCTGACCGGCGTCATCACCTATTTCGGCTGGGGCCAGATCGAGCGCCTGCTGACCTTCCCCCAGCACACCACGGCCCTGCGCATCCCCTTCCTGGTGCCGTACCTGATCCTGCCCCTGGGCTTCGGCCTCATGTGTCTGCGCCTGCTGCAGCGCATCTGGGGCCAGATGCGCGTCTGCGGTGCGCTGGACTCCCTGCTGGGCTTCGCCCTTGCCCTGGGCATCCTCAGCCCCTGGTACCTGGTGGATTACATCGATCCCCTGCCGGTGCTGTTCGGCTATTTCGCCCTGCTCTGCGTCATCGGGGTGCCCATCGCCATCAGCCTGGGCCTGTCCACCCTGGCCACCATCATCTGTTCCCAGACCCTGCCCATCGAATACATGGCCCAGGTCTGCTTCACGTCCATCGACAGCTTCCCCATCATGGCCATCCCCTTCTTCATCGCGGCCGGGGAATACATGGGCGCCGGCGGCCTGAGCAAACGCCTGCTGAACCTGGCTGACGAGATCGTGGGCGGCCTTTACGGCGGTATCGGCCTGACCGCCGTCGTGACCTGCATGTTCTTCGGTGCCATCTCCGGTTCCGGCCCCGCCACCGTGGCCGCCATCGGTGCCCTGACCATCCCGGCCATGATCGAGCGCGGCTACGACAAGTTCTTCTCCGCCGCTCTCGTGGCCGCCGCCGGCTGCGTGGGCGTCATGATCCCGCCCAGCAACCCCTTCGTGGTCTACGGCGTCTCCTCCCAGGTCTCCATCGGCGACCTGTTCATGGGCGGTATCGTCCCCGGCATCCTGACCGGTATCGTGCTCATGCTCTACTGCTACTTCTACTCCAAAAAGCGCGGCTGGCGCGGTGAGCAGAAGGAACGCAACTGGCGCACCCTGGGCGAGGCCTTCTGGGAAGCCAAGTGGGCCCTAGTCGTGCCGGTCATCGTGCTGGGCGGCATCTACGGCGGCATCATGACTCCCACCGAAGCCGCGGCCGTGGCCGCCTTCTACGGCCTCATCGTGGGCGTGTTCCTGTACCGCGAGATGGACTTCAAGACCGTCTGCTCGTCTTGCGTAGCCTCGTGCGAGACCTCGTCCATCATCATCGTGCTCATGGCCATGGCCACCCTGTTCGGCAACATCATGACCATCGAAGACGTGCCCGGCACCATCGCCCGCTGGATGCTCAGCATCACCGAGAGCAAGATCATCATCCTGCTGCTCATCAACGTGCTGCTGCTCATCGTGGGCGTGTTCATGGAAGCCCTGGCGGCCATCGTCATCCTGACCCCCATCCTGCTGCCCGTGGTCACCGGCGTGGGCGTCTCGCCCCTGCACTTCGGCATCATCATGGTGGTCAACCTGGCCATCGGCTTCCTGACCCCGCCGGTGGGCGTCAACCTCTTCGTGGCGTCGGGCGTGGCCCAGGCCAAGATCGAAAAGATCGCCGTGGCCGTGCTGCCCATGATCACCCTGATGCTCATCGTCCTGGCCATCATCACCTACTGCCCGTCCGTGCCGCTGATGCTGGTGCATTAACGGTACCCGCGAGATATACCGCCCGCGGCAGCCTTCTGCCGCGGGCCCCATCCAAGGAGTTCTCTCATGAAAGTCATCGACTTCCGCTTCCGGCCCAACACGCCGGAGATCATCAACGGCATCAAGAACAGCACCATGTTCAAGGCTGCCTGTGAAGTCATCGGCTTCGACCAGCGCAAGCCCCAGCCCCTGGACGAGATCGTGGCCGACCTCGACGCCATGGGCGTGGAACTGGGCGTGATCACCGGCCGCGACGCCGAGACCACCTACGGCTTCCCGGCCAACAACAACAGCGTGCTCGAATTCTGCCGCGCCTACCCCAACAAGTTCGTGGGCCTCTGGGGCATCGACCCCCACAAGAAGATGGCCGCCGTGCGCGAGATCGAGAAGGTCGTCAAGGAATACGGCATGAAGGGTATCGCCATCGACCCCTATCTGGCCCACATGCCCGCCAGTGACGCCCGCTTCTACCCCCTGTACACCAAGTGCTGCGAGCTGGATGTGCCCGTCTTCATCACCATGGCTCCTCCGCCGTGCGTGCCCGGCGCCATCCTGGAATACGCCGACCCCCGCGACGTGGACAAGGTCGCCCGCGACTTCCCCGAACTGACCCTGATCATGAGCCACGGCGGCTATCCCTTCGTGGATGCGGCCATCTACACCTGCCAGCGCAACGCCAATGTCTACATGGACATCTCCGAATACGAGCGCTCTCCCCAGGTCGAGACCTATGTGAAGGCCATGTGCACCACCATCAGCGACAAGGTCCTCTTTGCCAGCGCCCACCCCTTCATCGAGCTGCGTGACGCTCTGGACGCCTATGCCGCCTTCCCCTTCACCGACGAAGTGCGCAACAAGATCATGTACGAAAACGCCCGCAAGGTCCTGAAACTGGCCTAGCAGCACCCCCAAGGAGCAACGAGAATGAGCGATACTCCCAACAACGGACACTGCCAGCAGAACCTGCGCCGCGTGGTCATTTCCTCCCTCATCGGCGCGGTCATCGAATGGTATGACTTTTTCCTGTACGGTGTCGTGGCCGGCATCGTCTTCAACAAAATCTACTTCCCTGACTTCGACCCGACGGTGGGTACGGTCCTGGCCTTTGCCACCTTTGCCGTGGGTTTCGTGGCCCGTCCGCTTGGGGGTATCGTCTTCGGCCACTTCGGTGACAAGCTGGGCCGCAAGAAGATGCTGGTCCTGACCCTGGAGATCATGGGCGTGGCCACGGTGGGCATCGGTCTGGTGCCTTCCTATGAAAGCATCGGCATCCTGGCTCCCATCCTGCTGGTCCTCTGCCGTCTGGCCCAGGGCATCGGCATCGGTGGCGAATGGGGCGGCGCCGTGCTCATGGCCTTCGAATCCGCGCCGCCTCACAAGCGCGCCTTCTACGGCAGCCTGCCCCAGGTGGGCCTGGCCCTCGGTCTGATGCTGGCCTCCGGCGTCATCGGTCTGCTGTCCTTCTTCCTCAGCGACGAAGCCTTCCTGGCCTGGGGCTGGCGTGTGGCCTTCATCCTCAGCGCCATCCTGGTGGGCGTGGGTGCCTACATCCGTATCTCCGTGCAGGAGACCCAGGACTTCTCCTCCGCCAAGAAGAAGACCGAACAGGTCAAGTACCCCATCCTGGCCGCCTTCAAGCACTATCCCCGCACCCTGACGGCCTGCGTGGGCGCCCGCTTCGTGGAAGGCATCGCCTTCAACGTGTTCGGCGTGTTCTCCCTGACCTATCTGACCAACTCCTGCGGCCTGGACAAGACCGTGAGCCTGTTCGTCATCGTGGGCGCCGCTGCGGTCATGGCCGTGGCCATCCCCTTCTGGGGCATGCGTGCCGACACCTGGGGCCGCGCCCGCATCTTCGGCATCGCCGCCATCCTGCAGGGCATCACGGCCTACCCCACCTTCTGGGTGCTGCACAACTTCAGCCATAACGTGCTGCTGGTCTTCCTGGCCATCTCCCTGCCCTTCGGCATCATCTACGGTGCGGCGTACGCCACCATGTCCAGCCTGTTCTCGGGCAGCTTCGAACCCACGGTGCGTTACTCCGCCGTGTCCTTCATCTACCAGTTCTCCGGGATCTTCGCTTCGGGCCTGACCCCCATGATCGCCACCATGCTGGTCAGCAGCAATGACGGCCAGCCCTGGTACCTTTGCGGTTACCTGCTGGTCGCGGCGGTCATCAGTAGCCTGAGCACCATCTGGATCACCCGACTCCAGGGCAAGGAAGAATTGCCGCACGAGCCGGAAACCTCCGCCCGGTAGTCCGTCTGCCTTCCTGCCTCCCTCGCTTCTTCATCAGGGGGCAGACGGAGACAGCGCCCGGACCACACCCCGGGCATCGGACACCTAAAGGGGGGACAGCCTGACAGGCTGTCCCCCCTTTTCTTTTGCAGCACGTGCCGCATCCGACCGAAACCATCCCCTCCGCACCCGCGCACCCTGCCCGGACACAGGCGTGCCGGCAGCGGGACATCCCGCCCGGACGGCATCAAAAATCAAGACTGAACTGCATACCGAGCCCCACGGAAGGATCGTTCTCCTCGGGCCGGGACTTCTTGCCCCATTCGTTGTGCTCGTCCTTGAGCATCAGCTCCGGACCGATGGTCAGCGAGGCATCATCGCTGTCCATGAAGTCGGCATAGGCCCGGACCACATGCCGCCGCTCCAGAGGCCGCAGCTCGTCAGGGCGGGCCTCGCTCGACGGCAGCTCGGCACGCCAGACGGAGTCATCGCGCCGGATGTTCATGCCGAGACGGCTTTTTTCCTCCGCCTCCCGTTCCGCCTCCTTGGCTTTGCGGGACTCGGCCTTGGCCTGGCGGTCGGCCTCGCGCAGAGCATGTTCGATGCTGGAGGAATTGCCCCTGTCCCGGCCCAGGGCCCGCTTGCGCAGGGAGTCCGTCTCCACACCGTCATGCCACAGGGCATTGTTCCTGTCGCGGGAGGTGCCGAAACTCCAGGCCTGCCCGCCCTTGCTGTTGCCCGCAGCGGCCTTGCCCGCCGGGGCCTGCACCGCCTTGCCCTTCTCCACCGCCAACACCGGCAGGGGAGCAAGGGAGACCGTCAGGGCAGACAGGGCCAGACCAGCCAAAAACAAATGTACTCTATGCAGCATGGCCGCAGGATAGCCGTCATCCCGCCGGATTGTAAAGACATCCCCGTCGCAGGACATCCTCTGTGCCCGCATGCTGCCCCGTAATGCGGCCTCTCGGCCTTTTTGGGGATGGCCTGCATACATGGGACACAAAAAAAGGAAGGACGCCCAAAAGCGTCCTTCCTGTGTCTTTTCAGGGGGGGGATCGTGCCTACTGCTTGGCGGCAGGCTGTGCCTTCGCAGGAGCGGCCGCAGGCTGGGAGGCCTTCTGGCCGGCAGCGTCATGGGCCTTGACCAGCTCTTCCGCGTCAGCCACCGGGAAGGAAGGCTTGACGTTGGGATCCTGCCAGCCGCCACCCAGGGCCATGCACACGCTGACCACGGCATTGAGGCGGTCACGCAGGGCGTTGGCCAGGCTCAGCTCGGCGCTGAACAGCTGGCGTTCGGCATCCAGCACGGTCAGGTAGTCGGTGTAACCGTTGTCGTACTGCAGGCGGGCGATCTCCGCGGCGCGGCGCAGGCTGTCCACCTGGGCCTGGCTGGCCGCCACGATGGCGTCGGCCTCGCGCTGGGAGGTCAGGGAGGTGCGCACGTCCTTGAAGGCGTTCTGCACCGTCTTGCGGTACACGGCGATGGCCGCTTCCTTCTGGGCCTCGGCGTCCTTGACGTTATACCAGGTGCGGCCGAAGTCCAGCAGCGGCATGGAGCCGGTCACGCCGTAGCTCCAGGCGCCCGCAGGCCCGCTGAACAGGTTCACCACGCTGGCGCTGAGGGTGCCCAGCATGCCCGTCAGAGAGATGGACGGGAAGAACTCGGCACGGGCCACGCCGATATTGGCGTTGTAGGCCATGATCATATACTCGGCGGCGCGCACGTCGGGACGGCGCTCCAGCAGCTCGGACGGCAGGCCCGCAGGCAGCACGGGCGGGGCCGGCAGCTTGCTGATGTCGCCGCCGCGCGGCATGACGGCGCTCATGATGTCGCGGGGCGAGCGGCCCAGCAGCACGGCCAGGCTGGCTTCGGCGCTGTCCACGGCCACCGTGGAGCTGTGCACCTGGGCACGGGCCGTTTCCACTTCGGCGCGGGCACGCTGCCAGTCCAGCTCCGTGATGTCGCCCTGACGGTAGCGGCTGGTATAGATGCCGAAGGCGTCCTCACGCGTACGCAGGGTACGCTTGGCCGTGGCCAGCTGCATGTCCAGGGCCAGCAGGGCAAAGTAGCTCTGGGCCGTCTGGCTGGCCACCGAAAGGCGCAGGGCCTCGTGGCTGACTACGGTGTTCAGCAGCACGTCCGACAGCATGGTGTAGTTGTTGCGGTACTTGCCCCAGAAGTCCAGTTCCCAGCTGGCCGAGAGCTGGCCCTGGTAGTTCACGTAGGAACGGTCCGCGATGCTGTTGTAGTTGGCGATCTTGGTGGAGTTGCTCTGCGAGGTGGCCGCACCGGCGCCGCTCACCGAGGGGGCGAGCTGGCTGGTGCCCACGCCCAGCTTGGCCGCGGCGGAATCGATCTTGGCCAGGCTTTCCGCCAGATCCTGGTTGTTCTTCAGGGCTTCTTCCACCAGGGCATTGAGCACGGGATCATTGAAGCGGGTCCACCAGTCGGTGTTCAGCGGACTGGGTCCCAGATCCACGGAACGCCACTCCTTGGGGATGTCCTGCTCGGGACGCTTATAGTCGGGAGCCAGGGAGCAGCCCGTGACGGCCAGGCAGAGCACCAGCGTCAGGCCCGCTTTCAGCAGGGGGGTCATATATCCTCCTCCTCATCGAAGCTTTTCTTGCCTTCGTTGGGGTCCTTCTTGCCCTGCAGCTTCAGGGAGATCCGCATGATGGTGCGGAAGAAGTAGGGAACGAAGAGCGTGGCGATGCAGGTTGCGGCCAGCATGCCGCCCACCACGGCGGTGCCGATGGCGTGACGGCTGTTGGCACCGGCGCCGGAGCTGATGGCCAGCGGCACGCAGCCCAGGATGAAGGCCAGCGAGGTCATGACGATGGGACGGAAGCGCAGGCGCGCCGCATGCATGGCGGCCACGTCCAGACTGCGCCCGCCGCGCCAGGCCTCGACGGCGAATTCCACGATCAGGATGGCGTTTTTGGCGGCCAGGCCCACCAGGGTGACCAGAGCCACCTGGAAGTACACGTCATTGGACAGGTCGCGCAGCCAGGTGGCCACCAGGGCGCCGAACACGCCGAAGGGCACGGCCGTGAGCACGGCCAGCGGCAGCGACCAGCTTTCGTACTGGGCGGCCAGGATCAGGAAGACCATGACGAGCGCCAGCACGAAGATGACGGTGGTGTCGGCGCTGGCCAGCTTTTCCTGCAGGGCCGAACCGACCCAGCCCAGGCCGTAATCGCTGGACAGCATCTTTTCCGCCACCTTTTCCATGGCTTCCAGGGCCTGACCGGAAGAATAGCCGGGGGCCGGTTCACCCATGAGGTGGGCGGCGGGGAACACGTTGTAACGTTCCATGGTCTGGGGCGCCGTGCGGCGTTCCAGGGTCATGATGGCATCCAGGGGCACCATGCCGCCCTTGTTGGTCCGCACGAAGATGTCGTGCAGGGACTCGGGCAGCAGGCGGTAATCGGCCTCGGCCTGCATGCGCACCTGGAAGGTACGGCCCAGGTAGTTGAAGTCGTTGACGTAGAGCGCACCGAAGGTGGCGTTCATGGCCGTGAAGACATCGCTGATGCTGATGCCCATGTCCTTGCAGCGCTCACGGTCCAGGTTGGCGTAGAGCTGCGGGGCACCGGTAGAGAACAGGCTGCGCAGGGTACCGATGGCCGGATACTTGGGCTGGCCGTTCTCGTCACGGGACGTGGCTTCCGCCACGAAGGCATTGGCCGTGGCTTCCAGATCCTGGCTGGTGCCGGCGCCGCGCATCTGGATGAAGCCTTCAAAACCGCCCGTGGTGGACATGCCGCTGATGGGCGGCGGCGTGAAGCCGATGGTCACGGCTTCGGGCTGCATCATGGTCACGCCCAGCACCTTGGTACTGATGGCCGAGGCGCTGTTCTCCGGCGTGGTACGCTCGCTCCAGGGCTTGAGCACGGCAAAGAAGGTACCGTAGTTGCTCTTGGACGACATGGAGGTGATGTCCAGGCCGTTCAGGGTCATGACCGTGTCCACGGCCGGGTTCTTGCGCAGCACGTCCATGACCACGCGGGTCACGTCACGGGTGCGGTTCTGCACGGCACCGTCGTCCAAGATGGTCATGCCCAGGATGTAGCCCTGGTCTTCGTTGGGCACCAGGCCGCCGGGGACCACCCGGAACAGGAAGACCAGGCTGACGATCATGCAGCCGAAGAGGGCCATGGAGATCAGGCCGTGGTCCTTGATGAAACGCACCGTACGCACATAGCGGTGCGTGGTCTTGCCGAAGAAGTAGTTGAAGACGACGAAGGGCTTGGCCGGCTGATGGTCATGCGCATGCGGCTTGAGCAGCAGGGAGCACAGGGCCGGGGTCAGCGTCAGGGCCACGATGCCCGAAAGCACCACGGACACCGAGATGGTGATGGCGAACTGCTTGTACATCTGGCCCGCCAGGCCGCCCATGAAGGACACGGGGATGAACACGGCGCAGAGCACCAGCACGATGGCGATAACGGGGGCCGTCACTTCGCTCATGGCCTTGGCCGTGGCTTCCCTGGGCGGCAGATGCTCGGTGCTCATGATGCGTTCCACGTTCTCCAGCACCACGATGGCGTCGTCCACCACGATACCGATGGCCAGCACCATACCGAACAGGGTCAGGGTATTGATGGTGTAGCCCAGGGCGAACATGCCCGCGAAGGTACCGATGATGGACACGGGCACGGCGATGCAGGGGATGAGGGTGGCGCGCCAGTTCTGCAGGAAGATGAACACCACCAGGAACACCAGGATCATGGCTTCCACCAGGGTGTGGACCACTTCGTTGATGGACTCCATAACGAAGTCGTTGGTGTCCACGATGATCTTGTAGTCGATGCCCTCGGGGAAGTTCTTGGCCAGCTCCTGCATGCGGGCGGTGACGGCCTCGCCGGTGGCGATGGCGTTGGCGCCGGGCAGCAGGTAGATACCCATGGCACGGGCCACCATGCCGTTGTATTCGCTGCTGACGCTGTAGTCCTTGCCGCCCATCTCGATGCGGGCCACGTCCTTGAGGCGCAGCATGGCGCTGTCCTCACCGGTGCGGATGATGATCTCGCCGAACTCCTGCGGCGTGGCCAGACGGCCCTTGGTATCGATCTGCCAGGAGAGCTGGGCGGTATCGGGCATGGGCGCGTCGCCCAGACGGCCGGGCGAGAACTGCGAGTTCTGCTCCTGGATGGCCGCGGCGATCTCGCTCACGGTGACGCCGTACTTGGCCAGCTTGTCCGGGACGAGCCAGATGCGCATGGCGTAGTCCATGTAGCCGAACACGGTCACGTCGCCCACGCCGGGCACACGCTTGAGTTCGTCGGCCACGTTCACCTGCATGTAGTTGTGCAGGTACACGGCGTCATAGCGCCCGTCAGGCGAGAACAGGGCGATGATCTGCAGCATGGCCGGTGAACGTTTGGTCACCTGCACGCCCTGCAGGCGCACGGTCTCGGGCAGTGTGGTCTGGGCCAGGTTGACCTTGTTGTTGACGTTGACCAGGGCCATGTCCGGGTCGGTGCCCAGACTGAAATAGACGTTGATGGAGCCCGAACCGGAACCCGAGGAGGCCGTGGACGTCATGTAGAGCATGTTTTCCACGCCGTTGATGTTCACTTCCAGGGGGGCCAGCACGGTACCGGCGATGGTCTCGGCCGAGGCGCCGGGATAGAAGACCGTCACGTTGACCGTGGGCGGCACCAGTTCAGGATACTGGGCGATGGGCAGGGCCTTCATGGCCAGCGCGCCCACCAGCGTAATCACGATGGAGATGACCGACGAAAGGATCGGTCTGCGCAAAAAGATATTTGGTTTTGCCGAAGCTGCCATAGACCATCACCTACTTCTGAGCGGTCTTCTGGGCGGCCTGTCCCTTCCGGGCCTGTCCGTCACCCATGACGCTGACCTTGGCACCGGGGCGGGCCTTGACCATGCCTTCACAGATGATGCGTTCCCCGCCCTTGAGGCCGGAGTCCACAAGGTACATGTCGCCGATGGTCTCGCTGACCTCCACCTTCTGGGTGCCGACCACGTTGTCCTTGTCCAGGGTCATGACGAAGGAACCCTTCTGGGTGATGAGCACGGCCTTCTGGGGGATGAGCACGGCATTGACCAGCACGTCGCCGTCCATGAAGATGCGCACATACTGGCCGGGCATGATCCGGCCGTCGCTGTTGGCGAAGGATGCACGGGCCTGCACCACGCCGGTCTCGGGCTGCACGCGGCTGTCGATGAAGTCCACCTGGCCTTCGCCCTGGTACATGCTGCCGTCCAGCAGACGCAGACGGGCCTTGTAGATGTTGCCTTCGGGGAAGCGCAGGCGGCCTTCGGCGGCCAGCTGCTGACGGCGCATGTGCTGCGGCGCGGCGATGGAGAAATCGATGTACATGGGATCGGTCTGGTCCACGTAGGTCAGCAGGGAGTTGTTGCTGACCAGGTTGCCGGGCGTGAAGCTTTCCTTGGAGCTGTACCCGGACACGGGGGCCACCACCTGGCAGTAGTCCAGATTGATCTTGGCGGCACGCAGGGCGGCCTTGGCGTTGTCATAGGCGGCCTTGGCGTTGTCGCGATCCTTCTGGGAGACGGCGTTCTTGGCGAACAGGGGGCGCACGCGGTTCCACTCGCGCTTGGCGCTGTCGTACTGGGCCTCGGCCTGCTGGACGGCGGCCTCGTACTGGTCGCGCTCGATCTGGAACATGAGCTGACCGGCCTTGACGAACTCGCCTTCACGGTACAGACGCTTCTCGATGATGCCCTGCACACGGGCACGCACTTCGACGGACCGGGAGCCGGAGGCCTGGGCCTGGAATTCGGAAGGCCAGGGCACGTCCTTGGCTTCCACCTGGAAGACGCCCACCGGCGGGGCGGGCATCTGGCCTTTTTGAGCACCTTCATCCTTGCATGCCGCAAGGCTGAAACAGAGAAGCAACAGCAGCGTTGCCAGAATGGTCTGTTTTCCGGTCATGATATCTTACTCCTGGGACAGCAGCGAACTGCCGATACATGGAAAGCCCGCCCGCAAAGCGAGCGGGCTTTGAATCCCCTGCTAAACATTTTTTGCAAAATGCGTCAAGAAATGCAGGCTTATCTTGCTCTTAAAGTTCAATAAAGAAAAATCCCTTTATTCCAATGGGTTAGCGAACCGTACTTTTTCTTGTAACTACTTGGAATGATTGACTAATTTTTTACACCACTTTTTTAGGGGCTTTTCTGGCCTCAGCGGGCCGCCCGAAGAGCGCCCAGCGTCCCTGCCCTGGCGGCCATGAGCTCGGCCACCACGGAGACGGCGATCTGCTGCGGCGTGTCCGCGCCGATGCCCAGACCGATGGGGCAGCAGACCTTGTCCAGGGCCGCATCGCTGACGCCCTGCGCACGCAGCGCCTTGTACACCGAGGCTTTTTTGCTGCTGCTGCCGATCATACCAATATAGAAGGCGTCCGTTTTCAGGGCCTGGGCCAGGACCTCACGGTCGAAGCTGTGGCCGCGGGTCATGATGGCCACATAATGGTGCCGGCCGATGCCGCAGCGGGCCGCCAGATCCTCGAAGGCAGGCAGGGTCAGGCAGCGCCGGGCCATGGGGAAACGCCGGGGATCGGCGAACTCCGCGCGGTCGTCCACCACGTCCACCACGAAACCGGCGGCATGGGCCAGACGGGCCGTCTCCAGCGACACATGGCCGCCGCCGCAGAGCAGCAGCACCGGCGGCGCGTCCAGGGCCTCCACATAACGTTCCACCAGGCCTTCCCGCACCAGGCCGGGACGGCCCTTGCGCCCGGCCAGCAGGGGCCGCACGGCTTCCGCGCCCTCGTGCAGGCCCGCCACCAGGGGCTGGCCTTCGGGCAGGGCATCCAGATACAGGTCGCGCACGGGCGCACCGGCCCGGCTCACGTCCAGCAGCCAGATGCCGGTCAGCCCGGCTTTCAGGGCCGCGTCCGCCGCACGGAACAGGGGCGCCTGCGCAGGCGTCAGATATTCACAGAGCAGATCCATGCTGCCGCCGCAGATCATGTCGCTGTCGGGGCCAAGACCGGTGAGGTCGCAGCGCACGCGGGCGGAGCGTCCTTCCTTCAGGCAGACATTGGCCGCCTCCACGGCACGGGCTTCCAGCAGACCGCCGCCCACGGTGCCTTCCAGACCGGCAGCGGTCAGCAGGGCACGGGTACCGGCGGCACGCGGGGCCGAGCCTTCGCGCTCCACCACGGTCAGCAGGACCACGGCCTGCCCTTCGTCCAGCAGCCGGGCCGCACGGGCCTCCAGGTTCAGCGGTACGCCCAGGCCATCCACCGGGGCGCTCACCAGCACCGGCGAGGCCGGCGCTTTAGGCATCCTGTCCATCGTCGCCTCCTTTCACATAGCCGCAGCCCTTGGTGGGGCACATGATCTTGACGCTGCCGTCGCGGCCGCGCTTCTCCACCAGATAGGAGGAATTACAGCGCGGGCAGGGTCCGGGCACGGGCTTGTCCCACAGGGCGAAATCACATTGCGGGTAGCGGTCGCAGGAATAGAAAAGCTTGCCGCGCTTGGTGCTCTTTTCCACCATGCGGCCTTCGCCGCAGCGCGGGCACATGACGCCCGTGGCCATGGGCGCGGTATAGTTGCAGTCCGGGTAGCCCGTGCAGGCGATGAAGCGGCTGCCCGTACGGGCGTGCTTGATGACCAGATTCTTGCCGCAGCGCGGGCACTCGCCCACCTTTTCCAGTTCGGGCTTCTGCGGGGCCACTATCTCCAGACGGCCGTCCTCGGTGCGCTGGAAATTGCTGGTGAAACGGCAGTCGGGATAGCCGCTGCAGGCCAGGAAGGGCCCGGCCTTGCCGAACTTGATCATCAGGGGCTTGCCGCAGTCGGGGCAGGCCAGATCGGTGGGCAGGCCGCCCTTGACGCTCTGCATGTTCTTGGCGGCAGCCGCCAGCGTGGGGTTGAAATCCGCGGCAAAGGCATGCATCAGGTCCACCCACTGCTGGTCGCCGTCGGCCACCTTGTCCAGCAGGCTCTCCATCTCGGCCGTGAAGCCCACGTCCATGAGATGCGGGAAGTGCTGCACCAGCTGCTCACAGACCACGCGCCCCAGATCGGTGGGGATGAAGTGGCGGTCCTGCAGGCGCACGTATTCGCGGTCCTGCAGGGTGGAGATGATGCTGGCGTAGGTGGAGGGGCGGCCGATGCCCTGCTCTTCCAGTTCGCGCACCAGGCTGGCTTCGCTGTAGCGGGCCGGGGGCTGGGTGAACTTCTGTTCCTTGTCCAGCTTCTCCAGCTTCAGGGTCTGGCCGGCCTCCAGGGGCGGCAGCTCGGCATCGCCTTCGTCCTTGCCGCGGGGCAGCACGGCCAAAAAGCCGGGAAAGAGCAGGCGCTCGCCCTTGGCCTTCCACTGGGTACGGCCGCAGGCCACGGTCACCGTGGTGTCGTGGAAGCGCGCCCCGGCCATCTGCGAGGCCACGAAGCGCGACCAGATCAGGCGGTACAGGTTGTACTGGTCCGGGGGCAGGGCCGCCTTGACCATCTCGGGCGTGATGTTCACATCCACGGGCCGGATGGCTTCGTGGGCGTCCTGCGCGCCGCTCTTGGTCTTGTAGACGCGCTTCTTGGCCGGCAGGTAATCGTTGCCGAACTCGCGCTGGATGAAGTCGTGCGCCGCCTGCCGGGCCTCGTCGGCAATGCGGGTGGAGTCGGTACGCATGTAGGTGATGAGGGCCGTGATGCTGCCGTCTTCCATCTCCACGCCTTCGTAGAGGCGCTGGGCGATGTTCATGGTGCGCTTGGCCGTGTAGGAAAGACGCTGGTTGGCGGCCTGCTGCAGGGTGGAGGTGATGAAGGGCGGCTGCGGCGCGCGCTCGCGCTTCTTCTGTTCCACGCTCTCCACCACGAAGGGCTGGCCCTTGAGCTCGGCCTCCAGGGCGTTGGCCTCCTCGGCATTGCGGATCACGGCCTTCTTGCCGCCGATGCGCGCCAGTTCCGCACGCACGGAGGGCGGCACCCCGGCGCCCAGCAGGGCCTTGAACAGCCAGTATTCTTCCGGCTTGAAGGCGGCGCGCTCGGCCTCGCGCTCCACGATGAGGCGCAGGGCCACGGACTGCACGCGTCCGGCGGAGATGCCGCGCTTGATGGTCTTCCAGAGCAGGGGCGAGATCTTGTAGCCCACCAGGCGGTCCAGCACGCGCCGGGCCTGCTGGGCATCGAAAAGGTGCTGGTTGAGCTCGCGCGGATGGGCCAGGGCCTCCTTGACGGCGCGGGCGGTGATCTCGTTGAACTGGATGCGTTTGATGTCCTTGGCCTTGTCGCGGATCAGCTCCGCCACATGCCAGGCGATGGCCTCCCCTTCGCGGTCCGGGTCGGGGGCCAGATAGACGGTGTCGGCCTTGGCTGCGGCGCTGCGCAGCTCGCTGACCACGTTCTTCTTATTGTCGATGATCTCGTACTGGGGGGCAAAATCGTTGGCTTCGTCCACGCCCAGACTGCTGGACGGCAGGTCGCGCACATGGCCCACGCTGGCCTGCACCATGTACTGCGGTCCCAGAAATTTCTTGATGGTCTTCACCTTGGCCGGCGATTCCACGATGATCAGCTGCTTGCCCATGATGTCCCTTGTCCATCCGACTGCCGGACGGCAGTGGCAGGAGGTGAATGAAAAAAGACGGTCCCGTGGACCGTTCATGCTGCCTTGAGGCTGCCCGGAAGGAAAAAGAAGCAGGGAAAAAGCCGGGCCCGCCAGGTCCGCGGCAAGGGCCCTCAGGCCTGCCGTGTGCGCGGAGGATACGGCAAAATGCAGCCACGTCAAGCCCGCGTCGCCGCCACAGGGGCTCCGGGCGCGCCCTTTCCGCCGTCTGGACAGGCCTACCGGCCTGGGATACAACATATAAATGACCGGGATCATTTTCCCCCTCAAGGAGCCGTCATGCATCCGCACCGCATCCTGAGCCTGTTGTTCCTCCTGCTTCTGTCCCTGGCCCTGGGGGCCTGTGCCTCGCACGATGCCCGCCCGGCGCCGGAGCCCGGCGCGCCCCTGCCTGTCGTCACCCTGGAACGGGGCGACAGGGTCTTCATCAAGATCGAGAACGGCAAGAGCATGACGGAGGATCTGCACTCCATGCTCACGGCCTATCTGCAGAGCGAACGCGGCCTGAACCCGGCCTCGGACGTCAAGGAAGCCGACCTGGTGATCCTGGTGGAGATCCGCGACGTCTGGGCCACCAGCGACGGCAGCCGGGTGAGCGCCGGACGCACGCTGGGCAACGTGGGCACGGGCACCATGCTGGGCGTGCTGCTGGGCGGCCTGGTGGACGGGCGCGGCGGCGCCATCGTAGGCGCGGGCATCGGCGCCACGGTGGGCGTGGGCGCCACCCTGCACGACGCGGGCGACAGCTACACCAGCTGGGCCATGGAAGCCGCCGTGGGCACGGCCGCCCGCCGCATCCCCGACAAGGACAGCCTGCACACCGTTGCCGTGACCAGCCGCGGCAATCCCCGCAGCAAGGAAGAGGCCTTCGCCGGGCTGGAAGACGCCCTGTGCCGGGCCATCCTGGAGTCCATCAGGGTGTGGTGATGCCGGGCCCCTCATTTGCAAGGGATCTTCATGTTTCGATCCGCATATCTCCTGAAGGGGAAGATTCAAAGCACAAAGGAATTTTTGACGCAACCTGGCATCCTGTCGTCATCACCCGCTTTTTCCTTACTGCCGCACCCCGTCATCCGGCGTCATGGAACTTTCCCCCAACCGGTATTCCCTTTCCGCCGATGTCGATAACGAATTGTATGGACCGTTCTCGGCACGCAAGCAGGCCTTTGAAGAAGCTCAAGAATTCTGCCGCGGCAAAGGGCAGGCCCTCTCTGTCGGCGCCATCGACCTCCACAGCCGCGGTCCCCATACGACCGCGGCCATCGTCTTCCACCGCGTCGAACCGCAGCTTCCCGGCCCTGCTGGACATGCCTGTGATTTCTGCGGTATAGGGCTGACCTCGGAGACAGTACCGCGTCCGCAGCGGACGCGCCGGTCCTCCTGCCATCGTGCCCGCTGCCGCGTGGCGTGGGCAGCTCCCCCGCAGGGGCCGCAAGCCCTGTCGCCGTCCCGGAGACGCATGAAAAAAACGCTCTTTCTCCTCCTCGCGCTGCTGTTGCTGCTGCTTCCGGGCTGCAAGCACCGGCAGCCCGCCCCCACCGACATCCAGGTCCTGCGCCAGGGTTCTCTGGCCCCGGCCGACGATGACACCACGCCTGTGGTCTACGTCAGCGTCCGCGACCAGAGCCGCCATGTCTTCGGCCTGCGCGCCGAAGTGGAGCGCCTGCTGCGCGCCGAAAAGTACGACATCACCGACAACCCCAGCCAGGCCGGGTTCATCATCCAGGCCAGCGTGCTGGAAGCCGGCATCACCGACGCAGCCTCGGCCCATCGCATGGTCGAGGGCGGCTACGGGGCACCGTCGGAACTTTCCGGCAAGGGCGCGACCCTCGTCCTTTCGGACATCCTGCTGGTCCAGCGCCGTGTCCCCAGCGACAAACGCCCCAAGCGCTTCATGCTCCAGAACGTGGGCAGCCGTAATGCCCGCGGCAGCAGCCAGATGCGCACAGGCCTGCTGGCCCACCGCGAGTTCAGCGTGGATTCCGGGGTCCCGGCCCTCTTCGTGACCCTGCTGGCCAGGGAGATCACCTCGCCCTTCAGCACGGCCCCCCAGGAACAGGCCCCGGCACAGCCGCAGGACGAACGGCGTCCCTGACAGGCACCTGCATCCGGCGCCGGCGCTGGCCCGCAGCGCTGACCTTGGTCCGCCCCGGTACCTTCCGGAGAGGCGGGGCCATCTTTTGCGTCCGTCCGGCAACGGACGATCCGTGCGTGCCTGACGGCCGCCGGGTATGGACGGCGTGTCGTGATACGGCGGCCTCCCCGGTCCTCTGCCGCGCTGCCGCTTTTCCCGCTGTGCCCTTTCCGATCCCCGCCCCCGTCTGGACGTCCGCGCCCAGTTCTGCTAGAAAGCTCCCCCCGTCAGCGTGCCCAGCACCACGGGAATCTTCACCCTCCGCAAGGAAACTGTCATGCGTCTGGATGCTCTTGTCATCAATCTGAACCGCTTCGGGGATCTGCTGCTCAGCCAGCCCCTGCTGCACGACCTGCACAAGGCCGGGCGCAGCACCACGCTGCTTTGTCTGGAAAAATACGCGGACACCGAGGGCCTGCTGCAATTCGCCAGCCCCCTGCTCACCGTGCCCGATCACCTGGTCAGCCCCGAACAGGCCGACGCCACCCGCCACGAACTGCAGGCGTGGGCCGAAAACCTGCGCGCCACCGTGCAGGCCGACCACATCATCAACCTGACGCCCAGCATGCCCGCCCGTCTGCTGGCCACCGCCCTGGCCCCCGCGCCCGAGGCCGTGCTGGGCTTCGGACTGGACCACAAGGGGCGTCCGCGCGTGGACGGCCTCTGGCCCGCCTTCCTCCATGCCGCCGAGCTGCGCCAGAGCAACGCGCCCTTCAACCTGGCCGACATGTTCCGCATGACCGGCGCTCCCCTGCTGGGCGGCCTTTCCGGCCGGCTGCTCTCCCAGCCCGGCTCCGGCCTGCTCAGCGAACTGGGCACCGAGGCCCGCGAGACGGCCCGCCGCCTGCTGGCCCACGCACCGGTGATCCGGCACGGCTTCATCGGCATGCAGCTGGGCGCCAGCGAAAAACGCCGCCAGTGGCCGGTGAGCCACTTTGTGGAGCTGGGCAAGCGCATCTGGCAGGAAGAGGGCATCTGCCCCGTCCTGCTGGGCGAGGCCTCGGAACGCCCCCTGGCCGACGAATACGCCCGCCTGACCAGCACCCCCTTCGTGGACGTGGTGGGGCAGACCAATATCTTCGAGCTGGGCGCCGTCCTGCGCGAGATGGCCATGCTGGTCACCAACAATACCGGCACCATGCATCTGGCGGCCGGTCTGGGCCTGCCCCTGCTCTCCATCTTCCTGGCCACGGCCCAGCCCTGCGATACCGGCCCCTACCTGCCCGGCAGCTGCTGCCTGGAGCCCACCCTGCCCTGCCATCCCTGCCCGCATGACCACGACTGCGTCCTGGGCGAGAAGTGCCGCCACCACATCAGCGCCTCCATCGTGGCCGACCTGGTGCTGGCCAAGCTCACCAGCGGCCAGTGGAGCGAAGGCATCACCACCTCGGCCTGCCGTGAGGCCCGCATCTGGCAGACGGCCACCGACTCGCGCGGTTTCATCACCACCACCTGCCTGTCCGACCACAAGGCCGATGACCGCACCCTCTGGCTCTGCCAGCAGCGCGTTTACTGGCGGCGCATCCTGGATGACCTGACCTCCGGGGCCACGGAGCCCACGCCCCTGACCAATGTGCCCCTGAGCATGGCCTGCCCCAACTATTCCAACCAGTTCGCGGCCCGCGTGGGCAAAGCCCTGAGCCATTGCGCCCGCCTGCTCCAGACCCTGCTGCAGGAATGCGCCCCCCTGCCGGAGAGCTTCGATCCCACGGGCCACCCCCTGTGCATGACCATCCTCCAGCACATGCAGTCCTGCCCGGAACTGGCCAGCATGGCCTTTTTCTGGCACCAGCTCTGCCAGCACTACCAGGGCCGCGGCCCCCGCTTCCTCCAGGCCGTGCGCCTGCTGCACGCCCATATCCTGCGCTGGGCCAAGAGCTTCGATTAAGGCCTGTCATCGGACTTTGCCGGGGAAGGGGCCCCTTCCCAAAACGCGCTTTATTCCATTACCTAGCTGAAAAGAAAGAGGCGACCGTCACATGACGGTCGCCTCTTTCTTTTCGATCACACAGCATCGGCCTGCATGACGAAAGGCTGTGCCTCTGGAAGAAAAAATACGGCTCATCCACACATTTCCTCGCTCAGGAAAGACGGGATAAAGCGCGCTGGGGAGGGGGGGAGTTTGAGGGGCGGGGGACCACCTCTCGCGCCAGGCGAGGGGGTCCCCCGCCCCTCAAGAAATCATATCCTACATCCCCCGCTGCATGGCGGCGCGTACGGCCTGCACCTTGGCGGCGATGTCGGGGGCGCCCACCAGTTCGGAGACCAGGGCGCAGCAGCGGGCCCCGTGACGGGCCACATCCGTGATGTTGTGTTCCTTGATGCCGCCGATGGCCACGAAGGGGATGCTGATGTTGGCGGCCACCCAGTCCAGATAATCGAAGCCCACCGGGGCCACCACGTCCTCCTTGGTCTTGGTGGCGAAGATGGGCCCCACGCCGATGTAGTCGGCGCCCACGGCCACGGCGGCCCTGGCCTGTTCCGGGCTGTGGGTGGACAGGCCGATGCACATCTTGGGGCCCACCAGCTGGCGCACCGCAGGCAGGGGGAAGTCCTCCTGTCCGATATGCACGCCGTCGGCTTCGGCCAGGATGGCAAGGTCCACATGGTCGTCCACGATGAAGCAGGCCCCGGCCTCGCGGGTCAGGCGGCGCATCAGGCGGCATTCTTCCAGCATCTCACCGGATTTCATGTGCTTTTCACGGTACTGGATGATCTTGACCCCGGCCCCCAGCAGGGCGGAGACCACGGTCTCCAGCGTGCGGCCGCAGGAAAGGCGGGCATCGGTCAGGGCATAGATGTCGGTCTGGCCCGGCAGGAACACAGGCATGGTCAACTCCTCGCTCCCCGCAGGGGAGCAGCTTTCGTTATTTCCGGCGCGCCAGCCACAGGCGGCGCAGGCAACTCTTGAACAGGCGCCAGGGCCGGAACGAGGTGTGCATCAGCTCGTCCGGCAGGATGAAGCCCGTCCTGTCGAAATCTTCGGGCCGGGCCAGCACATAGTCGGGCTGCCAGCCCGCACGGCGGCATCCCGGCGCTTCCCGGCGTTCCAGGGCCGCGCACAGGGGCGTGCCGGCCAGGGGCAGGCCCAGCACCGCGCACAGGGCCTCGTCCAGGGCCACGGCCGAAGGGCTGGCCCCCAGCAGGCCCAGGGGGAAGGGCTGCCCCTTGCTGGGGCCCGTCACATGCATGGCGGTCAGGCCGTCGGCCACGGCAGCCACCGGCGGCAGACCGGCCCAGAGGGCGGCGATGCAGTCGGCAAAAAAGTCGGGATCCTGTCCCTGCCGCGTATGGATGAGGGCCTTGCGCAGGCCGCAGACGCAGCCGAACAGGTTCTTGACCGCCAGAGTGAGGCGCATCTGGGAATGGGCCTTGACCCGGGGCAGGGAAAAGATGACGTCGCTTTCCAGCGCCACCCGGGCCACCCCGAAGGAAACGGGCCCGCCCCGGCGCAGGGGCAGCTCCAGCGGACAGGGATCGGCCAGGGACTCCACCCGCAGGCCCAGCGGACGCAGGGCCTCTTCCACGCCTGTCTGCCGGGCCACGGCCGTGGCCGTACCGAAACCGGGCGAATCCCCCACCCGCACGCGGGCCCCCTGATCCAGCAGCCAGCGGCAGACGGCGGCCACCACCTCAGGGCTGGTACAGGCCAAAGGCGTGGCCGTCAGCAGATTGGGTTTGACCAGCACACGGGCCGAACGCAGGGAAAAGGACGAAGCCAGGCCCGCACGGTCGAGGAGGAGAGGCAGGGCCTGGGCCACGGCCCCGCTGCCGGCAGGGGAAAAGCGTTGCAGGGCAACGGGCACCCTGATGGCAGAGGCCGGAACATCCTGACGGGAAAAAGAAGAGACGCTCTGGGACATGCGCCCACTATGCCGGGCACGGATGGGCTTGTAAAGACGGGCCATCCTCATGCTCCCGGAAAGGAAAAAGCCGCTTTTACCGGACAGACGCTCTTTTCAAGCAGCACATCTTGCGCTATTGCTGGCTTTTCAATGTCATGATGCCCCTGTCTTTTCCGGCAGGGGCCTTTCCCTGAGGTGGACCATGTATCGCTGCCTGCTCCGTTCCCTGCCTGTTCTCATGCTGCTGACCGTCCTCAGCCTCGTGCCGGCCCTTTCCGGAGACGCCTGCCGGGAGATGGGCTCCCTCGTCGGCCCGACTTGTGCCCTGGCCGATGAAGCGCCCCAGAAAAACGATGAAAAGGCCGACGCCAAAAAAGACGACAAGGCCCAGGAGAAGAAATCTGCCTCCAGCGCCCCTGCCGAAGCCGACGCGGCTCCCACGGTGGACCCGCTGGAGAACATCTGGGACGACCAGAAGGACATGCTGGACGACATCAACAGCAGCACTCGCGGCCTGGTTCGTGACATCAACAAGCAGGCGGAGACCATGTCCAAGCAGGCGCGACCCATCCTCGAAGAAGCCCGCCGCCTGCTCCTGCTCATCAACACGTTCAAAAACTGGCCCAACCCGCTGGAAGCCCTGGACCGCCGCATCTCCTTCACCGTGCAGCAGATGCAGCAGGTCATCGACCCCGTGCTGCTGGCCCGCAACAGCGTCAATTCCCTGCTGGAGCGCGTCAACCATCTGGCCGAGAGCCTGCCCGAGACCAAGGATCTGCCGTCCAACGCCGAGATCCGCGACTACTCGCGCCAGGTCACCAAGGCCCAGAAAAGCCTGACCGACGTCATCAAGCGCTATGATTCCGTGCTGTCGCCCACCCAGGACATGATGGCCGACCTGAAGAAGGCACAGAAAGACATCGCCACCATGCTGCCCCAGCTGTGGCGGGACTACTATCTGCAAGGCCCGGTGCCCTATCTCAGCCTCGAGACCTGGGAGACCGTGCCCAAACGCCTGCAATATGTCTGGCAGGGCATCCAGCTGCGCCTGCCCGTGGAGATCCCCGTCAGCGCCGACGACTGGCATACGGCCGGCCTGCGCTTCGCCCTTTGCCTTTTGCTGGTGCTGTTCACCGGCATGGTGCTCTACCGGCGCTGGCGCCATTCCGGGACCCACGGCGAGGTGGGCCGCCACATGTTCCGTGTGAGCCTGCCCTGGATCGGCCTGGGCCTGTCCCTGCTGGCCTCGTCGCTGTCCGCCCACGGGGATGTGTTCCGCTGCTTCCTGGCCCTGGGCAACCTGAGCATCATCATCGGCGAAGTCTTCCTGGCCTGGGACCTGCGCCGCTTGCAGCACCCGGACAAGGCCGCCGTCAACAACCCCTTGTGGCAGCTCATCCCTCTGACGCTCTTTTCCTACATCCTGATCTACCTGCCCCTGCCGCCGGTGGTGACCCTCATCGCCTGGGTGGTGCTCATGCTCCTGCACCGTCTGTGGCGCGCCAGGAGCCACACCCTGGAGGCCGGCACCCAGCTCGAGTCCACCATCCTGTCGGGCAGCGCCTTCATCTTCTGGGTGACCCTGGTGCTGGCCGTCATGGGCCTGCACATCTTCAGCATGGGCCTGTACCTGTTCTACGTCTCCTGCTCGCTGGCCCTGCAGATCAGCGTGGCCAGCATGTCGGCCATCAACCGCTACAATGACCAGCTGCCCGACGAGGGCGGCTCGGCGGCCGTCTCCAGCCTCATGCTGGCCCTGGCCGCGCCTGTCATCCTGCTGCTGGTCATCGGCGGCATGTCCCTGTGGGTCTGCACCCTGCCCGGCGGCCTTTCCCTGCTGCAGGACTTCGTACTCCAGGGCGTCAACGTGGGCGAGACGCGCTTCAACATGGTGCAGGTGCTGCTCATCATCAGCGTCTTCTTCCTGACCCGCACCGCCGTGCGCATGGGCACGCTCTTCCTTTCGCGCATGCCCAGCCGCGGTCTGCGTATCGACCCCACGCTCATCCAGCCCCTGCAGACGGCCTTCACCTACGCCCTGTGGGCGTTCTTCGGCCTGTTCACCCTGCGCTCGCTGGGCATGGAACTGAGCAACCTGGCCATGGTCGCCGGCGGTCTGTCCGTCGGTATCGGTTTCGGCATGCAGACCATCATCAACAACTTCCTCTCCGGCCTGATCCTCATCTTCAGCCGCACCATGCAGGTAGGCGACGTGGTCGAAGTGGGCACAACCACGGGCCGCGTGCGCAAGATCAGCGTGCGCGCCACCATCGTGGAGACCTACGACAACGCCGTCATCTACGTGCCCAACTCCGAGTTCGTGTCCACGCGCCTCATCAACTGGACGCGCAACAGCCGTACGGTGCGCCGTGACGTGGTGGTGGGCGTGGCCTACGGCAGCGACACCACCCTGGTCATGAAGCTGCTGGCCTCCGTGGCCAACGGCCACAGCGACATCCTCAAGTACCCCGCGCCGGTGGTGCTGTTCTCCAACTTCGGCGCCAGCACTCTGGACTTCACCCTGCGCTTCTGGGTGCGGGACTACGATGTCAGCGTCAAGACGGCCTCGGAGCTGCTGTTCGAGATCGACCAGCTGTTCCGCAAGAACAATATCGAGATCGCTTTCCCGCAGATGGACGTGCACATCAAGGACATGCCGCCCCGTGCCCGGAGCCCGCGTGACATGGCCACGCGCCCCACGGCGGCCCTGCCCGACTCTCCCGCCGACCGTCGCGCCCCGCACGGCAGCGCCCGGCCCCAGCGTCCCCTGCGCAACCGCAAGCCCCGTCCCGGCGGCAAGCTGGCGTCGCGGCCCCGGCCTGCGGCCGATGACGACACGCCCACCGACGAGGACCGTCAGCTGACGGCCTGACCCGTGCGCCCATGACGGGGCCCGAACCCCGTCCAACCCCCAGGAGGGAACCATGATCCGCCGCAAGGAAGACCACATCCGCTTCGACAAACAGATCGCCGGAGGCCCGGGCCTGGCCCACGCCACCCAGCTCCTCAACGAAGGCGAGTTCTACGACAAGGGGCGCCTGTTCAACATCGTGCGCCTGGGGCCCGGCGACGCCGTGGGCCGTCACCAGCATGTGGGCGACATGGAGGTCTACCACATCCTCAAGGGCCAGTGCCGCTATGACGACAACGGCACCGAGGTCATGCTCCATGCCGGGGACACGGCCGTCTGTCCCGACGGCGAATGGCATGCCGTCTACAACGACGGCCCCGACGACATGGAGATGGTCTGCCTGATCCTGTTCAAGTAGGACAGCGGGAAAGCCCCTGTCCGCTCCCAGACAAAAAAAGCCACCCGCAAGGGTGGCTTTTCCATACCGTTTACCTGAAAGATACCGCCGCTGTCTGCCCGGTGGCCATCCCGGACGCACGCTGTCCCATCGTCATGATGGCGGGGCCGGAGCCCGGGACCATCCCCGTCTGTCAGTGCTCACCGGTACATATGTTTCAATCCACAGTCGCCCCGTCCGCCGACTGACTCCGCAGCCGACGGATAGGGGTCGTGCGGATTGCCCCTCCCTAAAGGGAGAGGTTACGGAAAAGGATTTCATCGGCTCCGCCGTCTTGTCAACCACTCTTTTCCCCCTGAAGGGGGAGGTTTCAAACCACAAAGGAATTTTTGATGAAAAATACAGGCTGTTCCCTGCTGCTGGCCCTGCTCCTGTGCGGCTGTGCCGCGTCACCAGCTGTCGTCCCCTTCCATTATGACAACGGCCCCGACTATGTCCGCGAAGGCCTGTACCGCATCGTGGATGACCGGGGCCGCATGGGTTATGCGGACGAGAGCGGCCGGGTGGTGATAGCGCCCCGTTTCGCCTTTGCCCTCCCCTTCGAAGGCGGCAAGGCGAAAGTCACGGACACGGGACAACGCAAGGAGGTCCCGGGCTCCGGCGGCGAGCACTGGTACTGGGAAAGCGATGCCTGGTACTTCATCGACACAATGGGCCGAAAGACGGACGATCCCCAGGCGCGCGACGCCACCCCACTGCCGTAAAGGCAGACACTACCGCTCTTTACCGCCAGCGGGCCCTTTTACCGGCAGGCCCGTCCCTGCGCGCATCACCGGACCTGCCTGTGCCCGTCGCTCTGTCGGGACAGTGCCCCTGTCCCTGCCGGCAGACGCGGGCCAGATCATGCCGCGCCCGCTCACGACAGCAGGACAACGGCCGCACGCACGGGCCCGTCAGCCGAAAAGGACAAAGGGCACGCCCATGGGGCGCAAAAGCCGTACGGCGGAGCTCAGTCCCTGCCCGTCCCGTCCGTCTTCCCCGCAGGGCTTTCCGGCAGCAGACGGGTCTCCAGACTGGCATCCACCGGCACCTCGCGGCTGTAGAGGATCTTGTCCATGCGCACGGTGCCTGTGCCCGCGCCGCGCATGCTGCGGATGTGGCGCACCTCGGCGTAGAGGATGCGCGCCCGGGCCGCGTCCTTCTGCCAGCTCTTGCAGGCCGCCAGCGCCCCGGCCTGGTCCAGGGTGCGCTCCGGCACTTCCTGTCCGGCATGGGCCCGGCGGATGATGACGTGCGAGCCGGGGCCGCCGTCGGTATGCAACCAGATGTCGTGGGCCGCGGCCAGCTTGCGGGCCGCGATGTTGCCCTTGGCGTCACGGCCGCGCAGCAGGGCAAAGCCGTCGTCACTGACGAAGAGCTGCACGTTGCGCGGCAGGGCCGCACCGCGCAGGGCCCCCAGCGCCACCGTGTTCCTGTCGGGCTTCCCGGCCTCTCCGGCGGCGTGCCCGATACCGCCCAGCAGGGCTTCCTGCCGGGCCGCCTGCACGGTGGCCAGTTCGGCCCGCAGCACCGCACGCCGTTCCGCCAGATGTTCAAGGCCACGCTGGCCGCGCCGGGCCGTATGGAACAGGCGTTCCATATTGTCCCGCACGCTGCGCCGCATATCCAGCTTCACGGTCTTGCGCGGCGTGTCCCCGTCGCCTTCATCCGGCGGCGGCAGCACCAGCTCCGGTGCGCGGAAATCCGCAGGCCAGCGCCACAGCCAGGCTTGCAACAGCAGGCCGTCCTCACGAGCGGCGCACATGCCCAGCAGGCGCTGCTCTTCCTCATCCAGCTTGGCCAGCAGCTGTTCCAGCTTGCGCAGACGGCGCGACAGGGGCAGGGCAGCGGCACCGGCGGCGTCGCGTGCGGCCTTTTCCAGCACCAGCTTCTGCCCGGCCTTCTCCACCAGGCCGAGGATGTCTTCCCCCTGTTCCTCATGCCAGCCCTGGGCCAGGGCATCCGGCAGGGGCCAGGCCGCGATGCGGCAGGAGGGCCGCTCGCTCCCGGCCTTCTCCTCCGCCTCTCCATCCGGCGGCGTATAGTAGAACACGTCCCCGCCGCCCAGGCGCAGGTCTTCCAGCAGGGCCTGCCGGTCCAGCTCGTCATACAGGGGCAGGGCACGGCGCAGGGCCGGGGTCAGTACCGGCCAGTCCCGCCAGTGCGCCAGGGCCTCTTCCAGCTCTCCGGGCTCCGGCCAGCGCAGGGACTCTTCCTGCGGGCTGCGGCTCACGGGCAAGAAGCGTACCGAGGCCCCTTCGCGCAAGTCCAGCAGCAGCCAGGTGGCCAGGGGCTCCCGCTCCGCGGCCTCGCCGCTCTCCGGCGTCATGTCCGCCATGTCCGGCTGCGCCCCGCTCTCAGGGGAAAGGCCGTCCTCCTCGCCTTCCGCCGGGCTCCAGAGCACCATCTGGCGGCGCAGGGCCTCTTCGGCCGCGGCCTCCCCGCCCACCAGCAGCCAGAGCTGGCGGCGGCTGAAGCAGCAGACCGTGGCCAGGATACGGTGCCCGGCCAGATATTTGCGCAGGCGCATGACCGGGGCCGAGGGGGCCCGCCCGGCGGCCAGACGGCTGCGGGAAAGGAAGAGGAAGGGTTCCTTGCGTGCGGCGCGCAGGCACAGCTGGCACTTGCGGCTGCCGCCTGCCTGGCCGTAGCTCTGGCCGCGCGCGGCCAGATTGATGTTGAAGGCCAGCAGGCCGGGGGCCGGTTCCTGCACCTTTTCCAGCCAGCCGCCGATGATGCGCGGGGCGAGCTCCTCGCAAAAACGGGAAAAAAGATGGGCGTCCATAGATATTGCCGGGGATGTCCTTACCGGCGCGAAGCCGGAGCAAAAAACAGAAAAACGGGCCGGAGCCCGTTTTTTGTGAAAAGGTCAAAGGATGCCGCGCTCCGGCGGCACAGGTCAGGGATGCGCGCTAGTCGCCGCGCAGATGTTCGTCCTCTTCCTGCTTGGCCTTGCAGTTGATGCACAGACGGGTGACAGGACGGGCCTTGAGACGGGGGATGGCGATCTCTTCGCCGCATTCGTCGCAAATACCGTAGGTGCCGTCGTCGATGCGCTGCAACGCGGACTGGATCTTGCGGATCAGGCGGCGTTCGCGGTCACGGATGCGCAGGGTGAAGGCGCGGTCGGATTCAGCGGTAGCCCGGTCAGCAGGGTCGGCAAAGACTTCATTGCTGTCCGTGAGCTCTTCGATGGTGGAGTCGCCCTTCTGCTTGGCTTCCTCCAGCATGCTGGTGAGGAGCTTGCGGAAATACTCTATATCCTTCTGGTCCATATAAGCCTCCCAAAACTGGCCCTGTAGGCACGATTTTGGCATTGTTGCCCCATAATGAGGAATCGCTCCTCATTACCCGGAAAACGTCATCTTGTAAAGCGGTACGCGCCTATTCCCCCGCCTCCTCCTGCGGCGGGATGCCGTGCAGGCGTGCTTTCTGCTCGGCACGCAGTTCCTCACGGGCCGGCACCCAGGCCGGCTCCTGCCAGATGCCCTCACGCGAGGGCAGCACCTCGCCCTGCCAGCCGCCGCCCAGCCAGCTGGCCCGCACGCCCACGGGGGCCCCCAGGCGCACGGCCTTGCCGGAGTAGGAGGCCATCAGGGCCGCCGCCGCACGCAGCACCTCTTCCGGCCATGTACGGCCCCCGCAGGCCACGGCCAGCGGACCGGGGATGTCGGCCAGGTGGATCTTGGCATCGTCCTTGCCCAGTACCGTGTGCAGGGCCTGGTTGTCGGCACTGGTGCGGCCGATGGCCAGCCAGTAGTCCCGGCCGTCCTGCTGCGCCCAGAACTGCCGCCCCAGATTGGAGAGTTTGAAGGCCCGCGTGTCGGGCTCGGGCCAGCGGGAGAGCACGGGCCAGTAGCGGCGGGCGTTCTCCTTGTCCGCCAGACGGCAACCGCCGCCGGGCGTGGGGATCTCGGGCAGCTGGTACTTTTTGGCCAGTTCCAGCTGGTCCTTGCGGCCGCGCCCGCTGATGCCCAGCAGACGGGAACGGTCCACGAAGCCCTCCTCCTCGGCGGGGGTGGGCGCCAGATGCAGGGCGCTCAGGGGACGCAGCAGGATGTCCTGCACCCCGGCATCGCGGCGGATGGCGTTGAGCACGTCCCGGCGCTGCGACATGGGACGCTGCCCCATGACCTCGCCCGTGGCCAGCAGGCGCGCGCCGATGCTCTCCATGTAAAGGCGGGCATGGCGCAGGAGCAGGATCTTGCAGTCCACGCAGGGGTTCATGACCTTGCCGAAGCCGTGGGCCGGGCGGGCACGCAGCATGGCGCAAAAATCGTCGCTCACGTCCAGGGTGCGGATGTCCAGCCCGTAGAGGTTGCTCCAGCGCTCCACGGCGCCGGGATCACCGAAGAAGGGGGAATGGCAGTGCAGGCAGCAGACCCGCAGGCCCTGTTCCTCCAGGACCTTGGCCGCCAGGATGCTGTCCAGGCCGCCGGAAAAAAGCACGACCACATCCACCGGCCGCTGGTCAGCATTGACCATGCCGGGCGCGGCGGGGGTCTGAAAATCGGAGGGAGTGTTCATCATGGCCCGCCTTCTACGCGAAAGCGGGGGCAGGAGGCAAGAGCCCGGCCCGGATTTTCGCAGCTTTTGGATAGGATTTTTCGCCCTGCCACGCCGTTACGAGCCTCATGCAGGCTGGGGGAGTTCTTGAGAAGCCGCACGCGTGCCGCACCTCCTGCCGCGGCGCTCCGTTCCCGGCGAATGGGCCTGCCGTTTGACGGCGCGGACCGAAGGCGCCGTCCGTCCGCTCCGGCGCGCCTGCACGGCATCGGGGACCTGGAGCGGGATACGGTGCAGGGAGCCGGAGCAGCGCGCCCCACTCCTGCCGCCGCACAGCCGGCCCTTCTCCCCTTGACAATTATTGAGATTTATTCCTGAATAACGCAGTTTTTGTGCGCGCCCGCACAGCCGTCCCCCTGCCCAAGGCGTATCCTGTGATGCCCGGCATGCGCAGGGGCCCGTGCCGTGACGAAGGCGGCATCCCCGCAGCCCGCAAGGGCCCGTCCCGGGAGGCCCGCCGCCTTCCTTGCCTTGCCGTGCGCGCTTTGCTATACTGCGTTGCTTAAATTTCCTACAGGGAGCGTCTCTATGGCCAAAAAACCGGCCCTTTCTCCTGAAGAAGCCCGCGCCGAAGCCCTGGGCACCGCACTTGCCACCATCGAACGCAAGTACGGCAAAGGCGCGGTCATGAAGCTTTCCGACGAAGCCCATGTCAATATCCCCGTCATCCCCACGGGTTCCATCGGTCTCGACCTGGCCCTGGGCGTGGGCGGTATCCCGCGCGGCCGTATCACGGAGATCTTCGGCCCCGAATCTTCGGGCAAGACCACCCTTACCCTGCACATCATCGCCGAATGCCAGAAAATGGGCGGCACCTGTGCCTTCGTGGACGCCGAACACGCCCTGGACGTGAACTACGCCCGGCGCCTGGGCGTCAACACCGACGAGCTGCTCATCTCCCAGCCCGACTACGGTGAGCAGGCCCTGGACATCGCCGACATGCTGGTGCGTTCCGGCGCCGTGGACCTGGTGGTGGTGGACTCCGTGGCCGCCCTCATCCCGCAGGCCGAACTGGAAGGCGACATGGGCGAGAGCCAGGTGGGCGGTCATGCCCGCCTCATGTCCCACGCCATGCGCCGCCTTACCGGCACCATCCACAAGTCGCGCACGTCCGTGATCTTCATCAACCAGATCCGCATGAAGATCGGCGTCACCGGCTACGGCAGCCCCGAGACCACCACCGGCGGTAACGCCCTCAAGTTCTACTCCTCGGTGCGCATGGACATCCGCCGCATCCAGACCCTCAAGGACAAGGAAGAGTCCTTCGGTTCCCGCACCCGCGTGAAGGTGGTCAAGAACAAGGTGGCCCCGCCGTTCCGCAGCGCCACCTTCGACATCCTCTACGGTCAGGGCATCTCCCGCTCGGGCGAGCTCATCGACCTGGGCCTGGAAGCCAAGATCATCGAGCAGAGCGGCTCGTGGTTCGCTTTCGGCTCCGAAAAGCTGGGCCAGGGCCGCGAAAAGGTCCGTGCCCTGCTGGACGAGGACCCGGAACTGCGCCGCCAGATCGAAGCCAAGGTCACGGAATTCCTGGGCATGCATCCGCAGGAGTTCATCCCCAGCGAAGAGGATCTGGACGACGGCAGCGCCGCCATGTCCGATCTGGACTAGTTTTTTGTGTGCAACGCGGCCCTGCGGGGCCGCCCGTTTTTTTATCGCCCTTCCGGGCAGCAACATGGAGCCCCTATGCTCACCGCCAAAGAGATTCGTCGCCGTTATCTGGAATTCTTCGCCCGCAACGGGCATGACATCCTGCCCTCCGGGCCCCTGATCCCGCCCAACGACCCCACCCTGCTCTTCACCAACGCGGGCATGGTGCAGTTCAAGAAGTTCTTCCTGGGCGAAGAAGTGCGCGACGTGCCGCGCGTGACCACCTCGCAGAAGTGCCTGCGCGTGTCCGGCAAGCACAACGACCTCGAAAACGTGGGCCGCACCGCGCGCCATCACACCTTCTTCGAGATGCTGGGCAACTTCTCCTTTGGCGATTACTTCAAGCGCGAGGCCATCACCTGGGCCTGGAAGTTCGTGACTGAAGAACTGGAACTGCCCAAGGAGCGCCTGTGGGTGACCGTCTTCCGCGAGGACGACGAAGCCGCCGCCATCTGGCAGGAAGTGGCCGGTCTGCCCGCCGAGCGCATCGTGCGCATGGGCGAGAAGGACAACTTCTGGACCATGGGCGATACCGGCCCCTGCGGCCCCTGTTCCGAGATCTACATCGACCAGGGCGAAGACATGGCCTGCGGCCCGGATTGCGGCATCGGCAAGTGCGACTGCGACCGCTTCCTGGAGATCTGGAACCTGGTCTTCACCCAGTTCGACCAGCACGCCGACGGCACCCGTGACCGTCTGGCCCGTCCCAACATCGATACCGGCATGGGCCTGGAACGCATCGCCGCCGTCTGCCAGGGCAAGCGCTCCAACTTCGACTGCGACCTGTTCCAGGACATCATCCAGTACGCCGCCGAGCTGGCCGGCGTGAAGTACAGCTTCAGCGCGCCCGACACCAATGACGTGGACACGGCCCTGCGCGTCATCGCCGACCACGCCCGCGCCGCCGCCTTCCTCATCGCCGACGGCACCCTGCCCTCCAACGAGAGCCGCGGCTACGTGCTGCGCCGCCTCATCCGCCGCGCCCTGCGCTTCGCCACGCTCATGGGCGTGCACGAGCCCTTCCTGTACAAGGTGGCCCGCAAGGTCACCGAGATCATGGGCGAGGACTACCCCGAACTGACCGAACACGCCGATTTCATCGCCCGCGCCGTGCATGAGGAAGAACAGCGCTTCTCCCTCACCCTGGGCAAGGGCCTGGCCCTGCTGGAAGACCAGCTGGCCGAACTGGAAAAGGCCGGCGACAAGGTCATCCCCGGCGAGTTCTGCTTCAAGCTGTCCGACACCTACGGCTTCCCGCTGGACATCATCACCGACGTGTCCGAAAAGCGCGGCTTCAGCGTGGACGTGGCCGGCTTCGAGGCCCACATGGCCGAACAGCGCCGCCGCGCCCGCGAGAGCCAGAAGAAGTCCGGCCTGCTGGGCCAGGACGGCAGCGGCTCCTCGCTGTTCCAGCAGCTGGCCGACGACGGCCTGCAGAGCGTCTTCACCGGCTACAGCGGCCTGAACGGCCAGGGCCGCATCGTGGCCCTGCTGGACGAGAGCGGCCTGAGCGTGGAAGAACTGCCCGCCGGCCAGAAGGGCTATGTGGTCACCAACCAGACCCCCTTCTACGGCGAGTCCGGCGGCCAGGCCGGTGATACCGGCCGCATGGAAGGCCCCGACGGCGCCGCCCGCGTGCTGGATACCCAGAAGCCCGCGCCCACCCTCATCGTCCACAACATCGAAGTGGAACAGGGCCTGCTGCGCATCGACCAGGAAGTGGCCCTGAGCGTGGAAGAAGACGCCCGCATGGCCACGGCCCGCAACCACAGCTGCACCCACCTGCTGCACGCCGCCCTGCGCTCCGTGCTGGGCACCCATGTGAAGCAGGCCGGTTCGCTGGTCAACAGCCAGCGCCTGCGCTTCGACTTCTCCCACATCGCGGCCCTGACCCCCGAGGAGCTGGCCGCCGTGGAACGCCAGGTCAACCGCGCCATCATGGCCGACTACCCTGTCTGCACCAAGGAAATGAAGCATGACGAGGCCGTGGCCAGCGGCGCCATGGCCCTGTTCAACGAAAAATACGGCGACACCGTGCGCGTGGTCAGCATGGGCGACGACGCCCATACCGAATCCGTGGAACTGTGCGGCGGCACCCACCTGAGCCACACCGGCCAGGCGGGCAGCTTCCTCATCGTGTCCGAGAGCGGCGTGGCCGCCGGCGTGCGCCGCATCGAGGCCGTCACCGGCTGGAACGCCTATGACCTGGCCGTGGCCCAGCGTGCCGAACTGCACGACCTTTCGGCCCTGCTCAAGGCCAAGCCCGGCCAGCTGGCCGAACGCGTGCAGGCCCTGCACAGCGATGTGAAGAAGCTGCGCAAGGCCTCCGAAAAGGCGGCCGCCAGCCCGGCCACCGGCGCCGACCTGGTGCAGAAGGCCACCGAGGTCAACGGCGTGAAGCTGCTCACCGCCAAGCTGGACGGCGTGCCGGTCAAGGCCCTGCGCGACATCATGGACGACGTGCGCTCCCGCATCCCCTCCGGCGTGGCCTGCCTGGCCACGGTGGAAGGCGAGAAGGTGGGCCTGCTGCTCTACGTCTCCAAGGACCTGCACGGCCGCTTCACCGCGCCCGCCCTCATCAAGGACGTGGCCGCGCCCTGCGGCGGCTCCGGCGGCGGTCGTCCCGACCTGGCCCAGGCCGGCGGCACCAAGGCCGACGGCGTGGAAGCCGCGTTCGACGTGCTGCGCGCCAAGATCGCCGGCTAACTTCGTGACTGCCGGGGAGGGGCCGCCGCATCGGCGCCCCTCCCCGTTCCGGCCCCGCAGCCACCGTTTTTCCCTCTGCTTCCGGCAGGCCCCGCGGCCTTCCGGGCAGACAGGCACCATGACGGCGGGATGATCCTGTCCCGTCCCCAGACACTCAGGCCGGGCGTTCCTCCGGGCTTCCCCGCGCCATACCCCGCCCCGTGTCCGCTATCCCGGCGGGGCACAAACGGCGACTCGCTGTAAAGGATCGTACGATGATCGGTATTTCCAAACTGTATTGCGGTCAGGTGGAGCCCTCCGACGCCCTGCGTTACGGCCGTGAATCCGGCAACCTGCCCTCGCACCTGCTCCAGTTCTCCAAGGACAAGAAGCCCGTGGTGGTCTGGAACATGACCAAGCGCTGCAACCTGAAATGCGTGCACTGCTACGCCCAGGCCGTGCCCGTGGACGGCGCCGACGACATCAGCACCGAACAGGCCAAGACCATGATCGACGACCTGGCCGCCTACGGCGCGCCGGTCATGCTCTTCTCGGGCGGCGAGCCCCTGGTGCGCAAGGACCTGGTGGAACTGGCCAGCCATGCCACCTCCAAGGGCATGCGCGCCGTCATCTCCACCAACGGCACCCTCATCACCAAGGAAAAGGCCCGTGAACTCAAGGGCGTGGGCCTCTCCTACGTGGGCATCTCCCTGGACGGCATGGAAGAAGTGCACGACCGTTTCCGCGGCGTGCCCGGGGCCTTCCGCAAGGCCCTGGAAGGCGTGGCCAACTGCCAGGCCGAAGGCCTGAAGGTGGGCCTGCGCTTCACCATCAACAAGCGTAACGTGGGCGAGATCCCCGGCATCTTCCGCCTGCTGGCCGACCTGGAAGTGCCCCGCGCCTGTTTCTACCACCTGGTGTACTCGGGCCGCGGTTCCGAGCTCATCAAGGAAGACCTGGATCACGCCGAGACCCGTCAGGTGCTGGACCTCATCATGGACGAGACCCGCGCCCTGTTCGACGCCGGCAAGCCCAAAGAGATCCTCACCGTGGACAACCACGCCGACGGCCCCTATGTGTGGATGCGCATGAAGCGTGAAGATCCCAAGCGCGCCGAAGAGATCTTCGAGCTCCTGCAGTACAACGAAGGCAACAACTCCGGCCGCGGCATCGGCTGCATCTCCTGGGACGGCAAGGTGCATGCCGACCAGTTCTGGCGCAACCACACCTTCGGCAACGTGCTGGAGCGCCCCTTCTCCGAGATCTGGGACGACCCCAACATCGAGCTGCTGCACAAGCTCAAGGACAAGAAGGCCCATGTGGGCGGCCGCTGTGCCAAGTGCCGCTTCCTGAACATCTGCGGCGGCAACTTCCGCGCCCGCGCCGAAGCCTACTACGGCGACGAATGGGCCCAGGACCCCGCCTGCTACCTCACTGACGAAGAGATCGGCCTGTAGGCCGTCTGGCAACAAAAGAAAAGATCCCGGGATATTGCAATCCCGGGATCTTTTCTTTTCGGTACATGGATGCCTCGTCAGCTGTCCTGCATCTGGAGCTCATCAAGCCCACAGACGACCTAACAAATAGCCCCCCCAGACGGCAGCCAGGAAAAGCTGGGCCGTGAATTGGGCGGCACTCCCCATATCCTTGGCCTTCTTGGCCAGCGGATGCCATTCCAGCGAAATACGGTCCACCACGTTCTCGATGGCGCTGTTGAGCAGTTCCACCAGCAGGCAAAGCACCAGCGGCACGGCCAGCAGGACGGATTCCGTCCAGTCCCGCCCCAGCCAGCAGGCCAGCGGCAGGCCGATCACGGCCAGCAGGCATATCTGCCGGAAAGCCTCCTCGTCCTGCCAGGCGGCTTTGTAACCGGCCAGGGAATACCGCGTGGCATTCAGCAGGCGGACCAGTCCCCTCTTTCCCTTCAATTCGTTGCGAGCATCCATACACACCCCCATTCACAGCTTTGCCGACCCGCCTTGCATGCCTGCAATCACAGTGGTGCCCGGCGGCTTTTCCCTTGTGGCGTTTTGCGCTATGGTGGCCTTCTCATCGGAAGGCCCCGTGCCCTGCCGCCCGACGGCATCAGGGCGCAGGCTTTTCCGGGCGCCGGTCTTTCCCGCGATCCCGCCGGGCCGGGGACGAACCGTCGCCGTCCTCCCCAAACACAACCGCGGCATTGCCGCATCGAGGTAGAACCATGTCCCAATCCTTCCATCGCGGCAGACGTTTGCGCTGGACCCCCGAAATCCGCAGCATGGTGCGCGAGACCCCGCCCCTGCTGGCCGAAGACCTCATCATGCCCTACTTTGTGGTGGAGACCGAAGACCAGTCCTTCCGCAAGGAGATCGGCGCCATGCCCGGCCAGTACCAGCTGTCGCTGACCGAGCTGGAAAAGCAGGTGGAAAAGGCCGTGGATGACGGCCTGAAGTCCGTGATCCTCTTCGGCATCCCGGCCGTGAAGGACGAAAAGGCCAGCGGCGCCTATGCCGAAGACGGCATCGTACAGGAAGCCGTGCGTCGCCTCAAGCATCGCTGGCCCTCGCTCTACGTCATCACCGACGTGTGCCTGTGCGAATACATGAGCCACGGCCACTGCGGCATCCTGACCCCCGGCGGTGCGGTGCTCAATGACCCCACCCTGGAACTGCTGGCCAAGACCGCCGTGAGCCATGCCGCCGCCGGTGCCGACATGGTGGCCCCCTCCGACATGATGGACGGCCGCGTGGCCGCCATCCGTCACGCCCTGGACGAATCCGGCCTGGTCATGGTGCCCATCATGTCCTATGCCGTGAAATACGCCTCGGCCTTCTACGGCCCCTTCCGTGAGGCCGCCGAATCCGCCCCGGCCTGCGGCGACCGCAAGAGCTACCAGATGGATCCCGGCAACGCCCGTGAAGCCATCATCGAAGCCCTGGCCGACCTGGACGAAGGCGCCGACTGCCTCATCGTCAAGCCCGCCGGTCCCTACATGGACATCATCCGCCAGGTGCGCGACGCCGTGGACGTGCCCCTGTGCGCCTATCAGGTGAGCGGTGAATACAGCATGATCCGCGCCGCCGGCCTCAACGGCTGGATCAACGAAGAAGCCGTGATGATGGAAAGCCTGCTGGGCATGAAGCGCGCCGGCGCCAAGATGCTCATCACCTACTTCACCGAGACCCTGCTCAAGCAAAGGCTGGTGCGCTGATGCATGACGAGAAGCACATGCCGGGCCATCCCGGCGGCATGGGGGGACACCCCGGCGGCCATCCCGGTGCCGCGGGTGCCCATCCCGGCGGTCATCCCGGGGGCGCGCCCGGCCACAAGATGGTGCGCACCCTTGAGGACGGCACGCCCGCCTGCAAGCTCATCGCCTGGGAAGTGACCCGCTCCTGCAACCTGGCCTGCAAGCACTGCCGCGCCGAGGCCCACCCGGAACCCTATCCGGGCGAGTTCTCCACCGAAGAGGCCAAGGCCCTCATCGACACCTTCCCCCAGGTGGGCAACCCCATCATCATCTTCACCGGCGGCGATCCCATGATGCGCCCCGATGTCTATGAACTGGTGGCCTATGCCCACAACAAGGGGCTGACCTGCGCCTTCTCGCCCAACGGCACCCTGATCACGCCCGAACTGGCCCGCAAGATCAAGGAAGCCGGCGTCAACCGCTGCTCCATCTCCATCGATGGCGCCGACGCCGCCAGCCACGACGAGTTCCGCGGCGTGCCCGGGGCCTTCGAAGCCTCCATGCGCGGCATCGAATACCTCAAGCAGGCCGGAGTGCCCTTCCAGATCAATACCACGGTCACGCGCAACAACCTGCACAGCTTCAAGGACATCTTCAATCTGTGCGAGCGCATCGGCGCGGCCGCCTGGCACATCTTCCTGCTGGTGCCCATGGGCCGGGCCTCCGGCCTGGCCGACCAGGTCATCAGCGCCGAGGAATACGAGGACGTGCTGCACTGGCTCTACGACTTCCGCAAGACCACCAGCATGCACCTCAAGGCCACCTGCGCGCCGCACTACTACCGCATCATGCGCCAGCGCGCCCATGAGGAAGGCGTGGCCGTCACGCCCGAGACCTTCGGCATGGACGCCATGACCCGCGGCTGTCTGGGCGGCACGGGCTTTTGCTTCATCAGCCATACCGGCCAGGTGCAGCCCTGCGGCTATCTGGAACTGAACTGCGGCAACGTGCGCGAGACGCCCTTCCCCGAAATCTGGCGCAACAGCAAGTACTTCCGCCAGTTCCGCGACCAGAAGTGCTACGAAGGCAAGTGCGGCGTGTGCGAGTTCCACAAGGTCTGTGGCGGCTGTCGCGCCCGCGCCTGGAGCATGAACGGCAACCATATGGCCGAAGAGCCCCTGTGCACCTATCAGCCCAAGCGCGCCACGGGCGCAAAGTGAGCGAGCATGACGGACGCCCCTGAATACTGCGGTCCCCACACCACGCAGGAAGCCCTGGACGAGACCGACCGCCGCCTGCTGGACATCATCCAGACGGCCTTTCCCCTGACGCCCCGCCCCTATGCCGACCTGGGCACGCTGCTGGGCATCCCGGAGGAGGAGGCCCTGGAGCGCGTGCGCAGCCTGCGCGAGCGGCGCGTCATCCGCCGCCTGGGTGCCAACTTCCAGTCCAACAAGCTGGGATTCGTCTCCACCCTCTGCGCGGCCAAGGTGCCCGATGACAAGATGGACGACTTCGTGCGCGAAGTGAACGCCCGTCCCGGCATCACGCACAACTACCTGCGCGAGCACAACTACAACATCTGGTTCACGCTCATCAGTCCCTCGCGGGAAGACGAGCGCGCCACGCTGGATGACATCACGGCCCGTACGGGCATCCCCATCCTCAACCTGCCCGCCACGCGTTTGTTCAAGATCCGCGTGGACTTCCGCATGCAGGACTGAGATCCGTTCCCGATACTGAGGGGAGGCCGCAAGGCCTCCCCTTTTTTGTCTGATCCTGCCGCCGCTGCCTGCGGCCCTCCGCCGCCCCTCCCCAGGGGCCCCTTGCCCCCTCTTGAGCTCAGCCAAGGCCTGTGCTAACACCTCAGACAAGTTGTTGAAAATTCGTTTCACCTTACGGGCATGCGGATTTCCTGCCGTGCACCTCCCCGGCGCTACCTGAAGGTCCGCCTGCTTTTCTTCTCTTTTTCTTTCGCGATCCTGTCCTAAAATGTCACAGGATCATCACAACCATGCGGCAGTATCCCGGGAACAGCCTCGCGCACAAGGAGAGCGGCATGACCTCCCAGATAGTCCTCAAGTATCCTGAGCAACCCTGCTCGCCCGAAGACATGCAGGATCTTTCCTGCCCCAACCTTTTCCTCAACCGGGAAATCAACTGGCTGGACTTCAACGCCAAGGTTCTGGACGAGGCCCTCTCGCCCCAGCAGCCCCTGCTGGAACAGCTCAAATTCCTTGCCATCTTCTATAACAACCTCGACGAATTTTTCATGGTCCGCGTGGCCAACATCCTGCGCCAGTACCGCAACGGCGCCCCCAACGGCTCGGCCGACCGCATCACGCCGGCCAAGCAGCTGGCCGAGATACGCCGCCGCACCCTGCTGCTGACCTCACGCGCACAGAGCCACTGGCTCAAGAACCTGGCTCCGCAATTGCTGGAAAGGGGCGTGCGCATCGTGCGCTACACCGATCTTTCGGAAAAGCAGCGCCGCTTCCTGGACGGCTATTTCCGCAACGAGATCTATCCCGTGCTCACGCCCCAGGCCATCGACCCGGGGCACCCCTTCCCCACCATCTCCACCACCTGCCTCAACTTCATCATCCAGCTGCGCAACCGCGACAACGAATCGCGCTTCGTGCGCCTGAAGTGCCCCAACAACCTCTCGCGCTTCATCTTCATCCCGCGCAACAAGGAGGCCAAGACCTACGCCTCCCTGGGCTTCGACCCCAACGTGCGCGGTGACGACATCGTACTGCTGGAAGACCTCATGGCCCAGTATCTGGGCCTGCTCTTCCCCGGCCATACGGTGGTCAGCTCCGCCCTGTTCCGCATCACCCGCAACACCGATCTGGAGATCGAAGAGGACGAGGCCGACGACCTGCTGGAAGCCGTGCGCGACCTGGTGGAACAGCGCCGCTTCGGCGACGTGGTGCGGCTGGAGATCGCCCACAAGGCCTCGCGCGAGCTGGTGGACTTTCTGGCCCGGCGCCTGCGCCTGCAACCCTTCCAGATCTACCGCATCAAGGGGCCCATGGGCTTTTCCGAATTCATGACCCTCTATAATGTGGACCGGCCCCAGCTCAAGACGCCCGGCATCCAGGGGCACATCTCGCGCCTGTTCCAGGAAGGCGACATGTTCGGCCACCTGCGCAAGCGGGACGTGGTGCTCTTCCATCCCTACGACAGCTTCAAGGCCGTGCTGGACTTCATCCGCCGCGCCTGCGAGGACCCCAACGTCCTGGCCATCAAGCAGACCCTGTACCGTGCGGGCAACGATTCGCCCATCGTGCGCGCCCTCATCGAGGCCCGGCGCCGCGGCAAACAGGTGGTGGCCGTGGTGGAGCTCAAGGCCCGCTTCGACGAGGAGCGCAACATCACCTGGGCCGAAGAGCTGGAAAAGGAAGGCGTCAACGTGGTCTACGGCTTCATCGGCCTGAAGGTGCACGCCAAGCTCTGTCTGGTGGTGCGCCGCGAAGCCGGGCACATCACGCGCTATGTCCACATCGGCACGGGCAACTACAATGCCTCCACGGCCAAGATCTATACGGACATGGGCCTCATCACCTCCAATGAGGACATCTGCGCCGACGTCACCGACCTGTTCAACGTCATGACCGGCTATGCGGACCGCGACCTGTACCGCAAGCTGCTGGTCTCGCCCCAGGCCATGCGCGGCCCGCTCATGGAGATGATCCGCCGCGAGATCGAGCTGCACAAGCGCTACGGCAACGGCGAGATCATCTTCAAGTGCAACCAGCTGGTGGATGCGGGCATCATCCGCGCCCTGTACCGGGCCTCCATGGCCGGTGTGCGCGTGCGTTTGCAGGTGCGCGGCATCTGCTGCCTGCGCCCCGGCCTGCCGGGCATCAGCGAGAACATCACGGTCAGCAGCATCGTGGGCCGCTTCCTGGAGCATTCGCGCATCTACTGGTTCCATGCCAACGGCGAAGACATCATGTACATCGGCAGCGCGGACCTCATGCCGCGCAACCTCGACCACCGCATCGAGGTCCTGACCCCCATCCTCGATCCCGAACTGCGCCGCAAGATCCGCGAGGACATCCTCGAAGTCCACCTGGCGGACAACGTCCAGACATGGCAGCTGCAGGCCGATGCCACCTATACGCGGCTCAAGCCCTCCAGCAAGGAGGCTGCCGTCAACGCGCAGGAACGCATGATCGCCCAACATATCAGCAGGGACGATATCTGATCCCAAGGAGCTTTCATCATGGCTACCAAAAAACGCCCCGCCGGCAAGACCGGCAGCAGCACCAGCCGCAGCCGGCAGCAGCGCCAGGGGCAGAGCTCTACCACCACCGCCGCCGCTCCCCGCAACGACAGCGCCGAACTTCTCCAGGCTTCCCTGCCCGGCACGGCCACGCCGCAGCCCGCTCCCGAAGCCGCCGAAGCGCCTGCCGTGACGCCGGTCGTCGCGGAAGAGGCTGCCCCGGAGCAGCCGAAGGAGTGCGCGGCCGCTGCCTCCGAAGTGCAGGCAGGCTGCCCTGAAGAAACGATGAAGGAGGAAGCGGTCCCCGCCGAAGCGCCCGAACGGGCTCCGGCCGAAGCGCCCGTGACGGCGCAGGAAGCTCCGGCGCCGGACGCCGGAGCGGAGCAGGAAGCCGCCGCTCCCCAAAAGAAAGCCAGGAAAAAGGACAAGGAAGAAAAGAAGGCCAAGGCGGGCAAGAAGCGCGTCAAGGTCGCCGGTCCCGAAACGGCCGATGCCGCCCACGACTGGACGCCCCTGCCCTGCGAGGCCCTGCTGGAGCACCTGCTGCCGGGCAGCCCCGAGCTGGAGGCCACCCGCCGTCACGGCCAGCATGTGGCCCATCTGGCGGAACAGCTTTTCGATCAGCTCCAGCCCCTGCACGGTCTGGACGGCCGCTGGCTCTACCGCCTGCGCATCGCCTGCTGCCTGCATGACATCGGCTTCGCTTCCGGGCGCAAGGGCCACCACAAAAAGGGCATGCGCATCGTGGAGCAGGACACCAGCCTGGCCCTGCTGCCCGAAGACCGCTCCCTGGTGGCCCAGCTCGTCCGTTATCACCGCAAGGCCTGGCCCGCCATGCGCCACCGCCGTTTCGCCGCCCTGGGCAAGAAGGACCGCGAGGCCCTGAACAAGGCCGCGGCCCTCATCCGCATGGCCGATGCCCTGGATTACCGCCACATGGAAGCCGTGCGCGACGTGGCCATCGACCTGCAGCCCGGCAAGGTGGTGCTGACCCTGAGCGGCGCCCAGGACTGCGCCCCCGAGCAGGACCGCCTGCTGGTCAAGGGCGATCTGTTCATGCACATCTTTGGCGTGGAGCTGGAGTGCGTATGTCCCATCCTGTAGTCCCGGATCAGGCGGGGCCTGACGGGGAACGCGTCATCGGCATCATCGACCTGGGCAGCAACTCGCTGCGCCTGATGCTGGTGCGCATCCTGTCCGACGGCTCGCACACGGTCCTCAACCAGGTCAAGAACATGGTGCGCCTGGGCGAAGGCGCCTTCGAGACGGGACATCTGCGTGAAGAGAGCATGGCCCGGACCATCAACGTCCTGCGCGGCATGGCCGAGATGTGCGGCGTCTACGGCGCCTCGGAGGTCATCGCCATCGCCACGGCCGCCGTGCGCGACGCGGCCAACGGCCCGGACTTCATGCGCCGGGTCAAGGAGAAGACCGGCATCGACTTCCGCGTGGTCTCCGGCCGCGAAGAGGCCCGCCTCATCTATCTGGGCGTCTCCAGCGGTCTGGCCCACACCGAGAGCCTGCGCCTGTTCATCGACATCGGCGGCGGCAGTACCGAGCTGGTGGTGGGCAATTCCGAGGAATACCGCAACCTCGATTCCCTCAAGATGGGCTGCGTGCGCCTGTCCAACCTCTTCTTCGACAAGGACTCCGGCACCATCTCCGCCAAGCGCTACGCCGCGCTGCAGAACTACATCCGCAACAATGCCCTGCGCTCGTTCCAGCGCATCGCGGACTTCGTCATCGAAGAGGCCGTGGCCAGCTCCGGTACGGCCCAGAACCTGGCCGAGATCGCCGCCGCCCTGGATGCCGAGGATGCCGCGCGCACGGGCCGGGCCCCGCAGGAGTCCCGCGACGTGCTCAGCTACGGCGGCCTGCGCCGGGCCGTCAAGGAGCTCTGCGGCCGCACCCTCAAGGAACGCCGCAGCGTGCCCGGCATCAATCCCAACCGTGCCGACGTCATCGTGGCCGGTGCGGCCATCCTCCAGACCATCATGGAGGACCAGGGCTTCGACAGCGTGCGCATCAGCAACCGCAACCTGCAGAACGGCATCCTGGTGGATTACCTGTCCACCCGCATGCCCCATGCCGACGGCAGCTTCCATCCCGTACGCAAGGAGAGCGTGCTGCATCTGGCGCGGCGCTGCCGCTTCGAGGAACGCCACTCCCGCCATGTGTCGCGCCTGGCCCTGGACCTGTTCGACAGCGCCAAGGCCATGGGCCTGCACGACTCCGGCGACCTGGCCCGCGAGCTGCTGCACTATGCGGCCCTGCTGCACGACATCGGCATCTTCATCTCCTTCTCGCGCCACAACGCCCACAGCCACTACCTGATCCGCAACACCGAGCTGCTGGGCTTCACCCGCCGTGAAGTGGACATCATGGCCGCCCTGACCTACTTCCACCGCAAGCGTCCCTCCAAGAAAGTGCCGCTGTTCATGGAATTCGACCAGGAGACCCGCGAGGAGATCCGCCTGCTCTCCCTCTTCCTGCTGCTGGCCGAGCGCATGGACAAGAGCCATCGCCAGATCGTGCGCACCGTCCGCTTCGAGGCCCGCAAGGAAGGCGGCCTGCAGCTCTCGCTGCGCGCTCCCGAGGAATGCCCCATCGAGCGGGATCTGGTGCGCGGCAGCGCCAAGCTGGTGCGCAAGGTCTTCCGGCAGGAGATCCCCGTGGAGGTGGTCAGCAGCTTCCGCCGCTGATCCCGCGCATCCCGTCACACGCCATGTCAGGGGCCCCGCACGACGCGGGGCCTTTTTTCACAGGAGCGAACGCCAACCGTCATGGCTTTGCCATGCCCCGGGGCGCGGGCCGGTGTATCCTGCCGGGAAATCATCCCCCGGAGGTCTTGCCCATGGACGACGCCCAGCATTCCCTGCAACGCAAACTGGAACAGGAACGGCGGCACCTGGCCTGCCTGTGCGCCGGATTCGCCCTGCCCCACGGCCACGGTGACGAGGCGGACAACGCCCGCGACGAGATGGCGGAGCTGCTGGCCTGGAGCCACGCCAACCTGTGCGCGGCGCGCATCCGCGCCCTGGAGGGCCTGCTGGGCGACCTGCGGTGCAGCGGCCGCCGCCTGTGCATGGACTGCGGCGAAGAGATCCCCCTGTCCCGGCTGCTGGCCGTGCCCGGGGCCTGCCGCTGCCGCGACTGCCAGCAGCTGGCGGAAGAGGAAGGCCCGGTTTGCGACCAGCGCCCGCCCTTACTGCCGGAAGGACTGTTGCCGCTGGCCGCTCCGCTGCGCTGAGGATTGTGCCTCACGGGACAGCACCCATCCCGCCCACGGCAGGCCCCTGGGCCTGCCGCTCCTGCAACAGAACACCAACCACCGTGAATAACTCGATTTATTGTTTGCATTTTCGTTGACGCCCCGCCAGACATTTGGGCGCGGGCGTATCGTCGCCCAAAAAATCTTAAAAAATATTTCTTACCATATCGACAGGCTCTGCCATTGTGGCGAGCCCCCCGCCCCATTGCAGCAACGGCCTGCCATGTCGTTCCTGCGGCCCTTTTCTTCGTGTTCCCCCGGTCGCTCACCTTTCATGACTGCCATGGATACCGCATATGCGTCCATTCTTATTTTATTATGAAAAAAAGAGTTCTCATAATACGTTACTTATGAAAAAATGCACATACTTTTGAATATATTCCTTCAAAATAAGACGTGAATAAAATCATATCATATTATGTTGTGAATTATAGTTTTTTATTTTTTCTGCATACAAAACACAAATACCATGGTATCTTGAGAAGAACAGGAGTGTATTACGTTTTGTAAAAGTATGTAACGACACAATGAGGGGAGAACGATGGCCAGCTGTGAACGACACGAACCGTCCTTTGTCCGGAAAAGCCTTTCCGCCCTGCCCGGTATCCTTCTGCTGACAGGCGTCGCCGTTTTTTCGTGGTTCATAACGCCGCGCCTCATCGCCCTGCATCCCTTCATGAAGTCCCTCAACCTGAGCGATTTCATCGTGGCCATCATCCTGGGCATGGTCATCTGCAATACCGTCGGTGTGCACGCCGTCTTTCGGGACGGCCTGCGCTTCTCCGCCACCCTGACCAAGACCGGCATCGTGGTCATGGGCTGCAAATATTCTTTCGCCGGGCTCATCAAGACCGGCTCGGAAGCCATCATCATTTCCCTCTTTCTGTTCACCTCCGCCATCATCCTGATGTGGCTCTCCCGCCGCCTCAGCATGTCGCCTTCCCTGGGGGCCTGTCTGGCCGCCGGCCTGTCCATCTGCGGGGTCTCGGCCTGTGTGGCCATCGCCCCGGCCGTCAGGGCCAAGAATGAAGACATCGCCTACACCATCGCCGTGGTGCTCATGTTCGGCCTGCTGGCGCTCTTCATCTTCCCCTTCATCGGGCACTGGCTCGACCTCAGCCCCAACCAGTTCGGGGCCTTCGCCGGTGTGGGCATCGTCAATTCGGCCCAGGTGCTGGCCGCGGGCTTTGCCTTCAGCAATGACGCGGGCATCGTGGCCGGTGTGTACAACATCGGCCGCGTCATCTGTCTGCCCCTGGTGGTGCTGATGCTGGCCATCATGGTGGCCGCCGAGGACGCCAAGGTGCATTCCCAGCTGGCCAATACCAGCAAGATGCGCATCATCCTCGACAAGTTCCCGGTCTTCGTGCTGGGCTTCCTGGCCGTGGTCCTGCTGAACACCTTCGGCTTCATGAGCAAGGAAGAAGCCAAAATGGCCGGCAACTTCATGAACTGGTGCTTCCTGCTGGGCTTCTCCAGCATCGGCCTCACCACCCACCTCAGCGACATCAAGGCCGCGGGCCTTTCCGGTGCGCTCATCGGCTTCTGCGTGGCCTCGGTCAAGGCAGGCCTGGCCCTGCTGGTGGTCCTCTGCTTCCTGCAATGACGGACAGGCGTTGCAAGGGCCTGACGGGATGCACGCAAGACCCCTGCGGCCCTTCCCGGCGTGCTCGATGACCGGACGGCATCATCCCCGGACGGAAGGCAACTTCTGATGCCGCCTGACGGAAAACCACAAAAACAGAAGGGACGGCTACGACATGCCCCCGGAGGACATCATGTGGAACAAGATCTCCAAAAGCAGACAACAGGACATCATCGTCATCACCTGCGGCCTCCTGCTGATCCTGCTGGCCAAGGTGCTGGCATGATCTGCTGTCTGGCTTCCGCCGCCTGCCCCCTGCGCGACACGGCCGCCCCGCTGGCCGCCTGTGGCGGACGGGAAGGCATCCGTGCCGTCTATGATGCCGGTATCGACCTCGGCCATTACGGCGAGGTGGATCAGCTGGCGCCAGCCGGAGCCATGGCGGAGTTCACGGCCTATGTGCGCCGCCAGAGCGAGGAGGAAGCGGAAGCGGCCTTCGTGCCGCTGCGGCAGGCCGCCCGCAGCCGGGGCGTAGAAATGCGCCTGCATGTGGTCTACGGCCCCAGTACCGTACGCGATCTGCTGCGCCGCTGGGGGGAAGAAGAGAACGTGCGGGTCTTTGGCGGAGAAGGCATGTCCCTTGCCTGACTCCCGGCTGCGAGCCGGGCCATGCCCCAAAGACCTGCCACAGGGGGCGGGAAGGAGCGGAGGTTTCCTTCCCGCTTTTTCCCTTGCGAGAAGGCCGTGACAGAGGACACGCGGCAACGGCGCAAGGAAGCGGGCATGATTATCCGGATATGCGGCACGCGGTGTGCTGCTCCGGGGCGCAGCCTGTACGGATGAAGGCCCGTATGGGTATCAGGAAGCCACCGGTAACGCCGGGGACAGTCCCGCGAACCGGGACAAAGACAGGACGAAGGAAAAAGCGGGGAAAGAAGGAGGAAGAGCGGGAAGGCCCGCCCGATGGAAGCGCCCCCGGGCGGCTGCCGCAAACGCGCGTCCGGCAAAAGCCCATAACGAAAAAAGGCTTGCAACTTTCGCTGCAAGCCTTTGGATTCCCTGGTGCCGAGGGACAGAATTGAACTGCCGACACGGGGATTTTCAGTCCCCTGCTCTACCAACTGAGCTACCTCGGCGTGAGGTGGTGTTGTTCGTCACAACAAAAATACTTGTACAGATTTCCCTCCGACTTGGCAAGCATTTTTTTTCGTTTTTTGCCAAAAACTTGAATTTTTTTTGTCCAGCCTCCATACTGTTCCTGTCAGGACAGGCATTCTCCCTATATTTTCAGGCTGTTGCAGGCACATCTTTTTTTGTGCGCCCTGTCCGCGCCCCTCATCCCCACAGGATACCCATGGCTTTCCGCCCTTCTCTGCCTCCCTTCATCCTGGAATCCGCGGCCCTGCGCAGTCAGAGCGCCTGGACGCTCATGGCCCAGGCCCTGCTCACGGGCCTTGTCTCCGGCGGGGTCATCGGCCTGTTCCGCTGGCTCTATACCATCATCAATGGCGCCGTCCGCGCCCATATGGCCGGGCAGGATCCCTTCGCACCGGCCACGCTGGCCCTGATGGCCGCCGGGCTGCTGCTCATGGCCCTGACGGCCGGGCTGCTCCTGCGCTACGAGCCCCTCATCGGCGGCAGCGGCATCCCGCAGGTGGAACTCATCGCGGCCGGGAAGCTGCCGCCCATGCGCTGGGCGCGGGTGCTCTGGTGCAAGTTCGTGGCCACCCTGGCCGCGCTCAGCGCCGGTCTTTCCGTGGGGCGCGAGGGCCCCTGCATCATGATGGGCGCCACCGTGGGCGCGGGCGTGGGCTATATGTGGCACGACCGCTGCCGCGCCAACCGGCCCCGCTATCTGGTGGGCGGCGGCGTGGCGGGCATGACCGCCGCCTTCGGCGCGCCTGTGGCCGGCATGTTCTTCGCCTTCGAAGAGATGAAGACCCCGCTCACCCTGCCCATGCTGCTCTTCACCAGCCTTTCGGCCCTGTCGGCCTGGTTCATGGTGGACGTGGTGCTGGGCTTCGGCCTGGTCTTCCCCTTCGCCCGGCTGCCCGGCCTGCACTGGAGCCAGTACTGGCTGCCCCTGCTGGCCGGTATGTCCTGCGGCCTGCTGGGGGCCGTGTACAATGCGGGCATGATCCGCCTGTTGCTCTGGCAGGACAGGGCCCGCTGGCTGCCCGGGCCCGTGCGCATCGTCTTCCCCTTTGTCTGCTGCGGCGTGCTGCTGCTCGTCTGGCCGGAGATCACGGGCAACATGGGCCTGACCACCCTGCAGCTGGAGCACCTGCGCCTGCCCGCCCTCGCCCTGGCACTGCTGCTGGCGGGCAAGATCGCCTTTTCCTGCGTGAGCTTCGCCTCGGGGGTTTCCGGCGGCATCCTCATGCCCATCCTGCTGGCGGGCAGCATGGCCGGCGCCCTGCTGGCCGCGCCCCTGCGCGACGCCGGGCTGGTGGCCCCGGAACAGACGGCCACCCTGCTGGTGCTGGGCATGGCGGGCCTGTTCTCCGCCTCGGTGCGCACCCCCCTCACCGGGGCCGCTCTGGTCATGGAGATGTGCGGCGGATTCCATCTGGCCCCGGCCGTGCTGCTGGCCGCCTTCGCCGCGGCCTTCACGGCCAACGCCTTGCATTCGACGCCTGTTTACGACAGTCTCAAGGAACGTATCCTGGACCAGCGTCGCCAGCGCCGGGCCGCCGCTTCCCCCACCGAGGAGAGATCATGACCCGCCTGTTCCCCTGCCTCGTCCTGCTGCTGTGCTGCCTTGCGGCCTGCACGTCCCGCAACGTCCCCGACAAAGCCGGATATACGCCCGTGGCCGCGCCCTGGACATGCGCCACCTATCTGGACAGCGGCGAGAACGCCCTCACGCCCGTGCTGATGCTGGACGGCTGGGCCGCCGCCCGCACACAGCAGGTGCGCCTCGGCACGGCGGGGACCGACGCCCTGCTGGATCACCTGGAAGCCTGGTGCCCCACCCATCGCGAGGAGAAACTGGCCGACGTCATCCTGGCCTGGCGCCGCCGGCACGCCGACAGGGGCAGGATGCTGCCCGCCGTGAGCTGTGCGGGCTGGTACGCCCCGGCCACGCGGCCCATCACGGGCAACGAGCAGCAGCTGGCCCTTTCCCTCTGGCTGGCGGGCCATGCCCTGGGGCGGGCCGGTCTGGAGGTCCCTTTGCAGGACCAGCAGCGCCTCGACCGCATCTTCGCCCTGTTCGACAGCGGCGAGAGCCCCCTGCACCAGTACTGCCGCCGCGATCCCGATGCCCTCGTGCTCCACGGGCTTACGGCCGTGGGCCTGGAAGAGGCGGCGCGCCCCGCTGGTGCGGCAAAGGCGGACGCGCCAAAAAACTACAAGTAACATTTTGATATAATTGTAAAAATAAAATAGTGCTTGCAAATATGGTTCAGGTTGCGTAAACAACTGTCCCAAATAAAATTCTACAAGGCGAGGCCGTATGACTCGTAAAGACCGTACCGAAGGCATCTACAGCCGCCGTGAAGTGCTCGACGAAAGCGAACGCCGTCAATATTGCCTGATCCAGCTCAAGGACCTGCTCTCCTACGCCTACCGCTACTCCGAAGACGTCAAAAAACGCTTCGACCGTGCGCAGTTCAACGTGGAGAAGTTCAAGACCCTGTCCGATATCAAGCACATCCCCATCCTCAAGAAAAAGGAACTCATCTTCCTGCAGTCCATGGGCCCGCGTCTGGGCGGTCTGCTGACCAAGGACATCGGGGATCTGAAGCGCATCTTCCTCTCCCCCGGACCCATCTTCGACCCCGAAGACCGTGGCGAAGACTACTGGGGCTACACCGAAGCCTTCTATTCCGTGGGCTTCCGTCCCGGTGATGCCGTGCAGAACACCTTCAACTATCAGCTGACCCCGGCCGGCCTGATGTTCGAAGAGCCCCTGCGCAACCTGGGCTGTGCGGTCATCCCCGCCGGTCCCACCGATGCCTCCACCCAGCTGGACATCATGCAGAAGCTGCGCGTCTCCGGCTATGTGGGCACGCCCAGCTTCCTCATGCACCTGGCCCAGAAGGCCGAGGAAAAGGGCCTGAACCTGCGCAAGGACCTCTTCCTCGAAGTGGCCTTCGTCACCGGTGAGCGCCTGTCCGAAAAGATGCGCTCCCAGATGGAAAAGAAGTACGACCTCATCATGCGCCAGGGCTACGGCACCGCCGACGTGGGCTGCATCGGCTACGAATGCTTCCACAAGACCGGCCTGCACATCGCCAACCGCTGCTATGTGGAGATCTGCCATCCCGACACCGGCATCCCGCTGAAGGACGGCGAAGTGGGCGAGATCGTGGTCACGGCCTTCAACAAGACCTATCCGCTCATCCGTCTGGCCACGGGCGACCTGTCGTACATCGACCGCAGCCCCTGCGCCTGCGGCCGTACCAGCCCGCGCCTGGGCAACATCGTGGGCCGCGTGGACACCACCGCCCGCATCATGGGCATGTTCGTCTACCCGCATCAGGTGGAACAGGTCATGAGCCGCTTCGAAGAAGTGAAGCGTTGGCAGATCGAAGTCACCAACCCCGGCGGCATCGACGAGATGACCCTGTTCATCGAGACCAGCGGCTTCAAGCGCGAGGAAGAACTGCTCCACCAGTTCCGCGAAAAGATCAAGCTGCGTCCCGAACTCAAGATCCTGGCGCCGGGCAGCCTGCCCCCGCAGATCCGTCCCATCGAGGACAAGCGTCACTGGGATTAACCCCGTCATGGAGGCCCGGCCCCTGCGCCGGGCCTTTTTGCCCTGTGCCGGTCGCTGCCCGGCTGTCCCGCAAGGAGGCTCGTCATGGAAATGTCGCCGCAACTGGCCCGTCTTGTGGCCTGGCTGGAAGATATGCACGCCCGCGTCATGCAGGCCGAACAGGCGGCCCTGGCCGTCATGGGCGATATGCCCGCCTATACGGCCCGCATGCAGGAAAAAGCCCGCCTGCTGGCCTCGCTGGAAGAAGAAGGCGAGGCCTATCTCGAAGAGCTGCCCGAGCAGCTCCAGGACCAGGCCGGGCACCGTCTGCACCGTTTTTCGGCCAGCGCCCGCAACGCGCTGCGCATCGGCTCCATCTTCTATATGTCCGCCCTGCTCTATCCCGAAGACCACAAGCCCGGCCAGCCCGACGACCTGCAGGTCTTCATCCGGCGCCTGCGCGACGAGGGCGAGCACTACACCCTGCACCCGCAGGACTAGCGGACGATTTTTTCCGGGAGCAGGAGGGCTTTGGGGCTCGCGCACAAGGCCCTTTCCCCGTCCCATCCTTCCCCCACGCGTTTGGCCCGGAAGGACATGACCCCGGCGGCGCTCCGGCCTTTCCCTGATGCCGGTCTCCCGGTGCTGCCCCGGAGGTCTCCCCACGGAAGATTTCGGGAGGGGCGCGGCAAGGCCGCCTCCTTCCCTCTGGTGAAGGCCTCCCGGCCCAGACGGCCGGAATAGCCACACCCTGAACCGACGTAAGGAGTTACCATGAACAAACGTATCCTGGGCGGCCTGCTCTGCGCCGCCATGCTCTGCGCCGCTCCCGCCCTGGCCATGCCCGGCATGGGCGAAGGCAAGGCCCCTGTGGACAAGTTCCCCATGATGGACGCCAACAAGGACGGCAGCGTCAGCAAGGAAGAATTCAAGAAGTTCTTCCCCCAGATGCAGGACGGCGCCTTTGCCGCCATCGACAAGAACAAGGACGGCTCCATCAGCCATGAGGAATGGCAGGGCTTCAGCAAGAGCCACGCCATGGGCCGCGCCGGTCATCCCGACGCCCAGATGCCTCCCGCCGGCGAGGCCGCGCCCAAGACCATGCCGCTGGTCACGCCGCCTTCCAAGTAACCGTCGGGGGAGCGTCCCCGCGTCCCTGCCGGGCGCTCCCCCTTCCACGGCACTGCGGTGCCGCCCTTTCGACCTTTCACCCCATCCGTGTGGCGCCCCAAGGCCGCCAAAGGAAAACCATGCCCTTCTTCCCCAAGCCCCGGCGCCGACCCGCGCCCGCCGATACCGACATCAGCACCACCGACGCCGCGCCCCGTCCTTTCCGCCCGCGTCCGGCCACCGGCACGCAACCTGCCGACCGTCCCCGCTTCCAGCGCGAGGAACGTAACGAATTTTCTTTCCGGGACGCCCGCCCCCGCCGTGAAGACCGTCCCCGTGACGGGCGCCGTCCTGCCGGGGCCTTCCCGCGCGCCGGACGCCCCGCGGACCGCCGCGATGCCCGCCCCGGCTCCCGATCCCGCAACGAGGCGTTCCAGGACCCGTGGGTGGACGGCCAGCCCCGCTTCCTGCCCATGAGCCGCGCCGAGATGCAGGCCCTGGGCTGGAAGGAACTGGACGTGCTGCTGGTCAACGGCGACGCCTATGTGGACCACCCGGCCTTCGGGCCCGTGCTGCTGGGCCGCTGGCTGGTGGCCCACGGCTTCCGCGTGGGCATCGTGGCCCAGCCCCGCTGGCAGTCGCCCGACGACCTGCTGGTCATGGGCCGTCCCCGGCTTTTCGTGGGCGTCAGCGCGGGCGCGCTGGACTCCATGCTGGCCCACTACACGGCCTTCCGCAAAAAGCGCCATGATGATGCCTACACCCCCGGCGGCAAGGCCGGTGCGCGTCCCAACCGAGCCTGTCTGGTCTATGCCAACCTGGCCCGTCAGGCCTTCCCCGGCCTGCCGGTGATCCTGGGCGGCATCGAGGCCTCGCTGCGCCGCACCACCCATTACGATTTCTGGACCGACAGCCTGCGCCGCTCCATCCTGCTGGATGCCAAGGCCGACCTGCTCATCTACGGCATGGGCGAACTGGCCATGCTGGAGTGCGCCCGCCGTCTGGCCGAAGGCAAGAGCCTGCACGGTATCGACGGCACGGCCTGGCTGGCCAAGGTGGACGAGGACAACGTCCCCGTGGATCTGCCCGAAGAATGGCTCGACCTGCCGCGCATGCAGCTGCCCTCCCACGAGGCCGTGCAGGCCGAGGCCACGGAACTGCTGCGCCTGACCCAGATGCTGGAACAGCAGGTGCACCGCCAGAACGCCTGGGCCCAGCAGATGGTGGGCGACCGCGCCCTGGTGCTGGCGCCCCCGGCCCGCCCCCTGACCACGGAAGAGATGGACAAAATCTATGCCCTGCCCTACGCCCGCGCGGCCCATCCCCGCTACCGCGAGCCCATCCCGGCCGACGAGATGCTGCGCACCAGCATCACCAGCCATCGCGGCTGTGGCGGCGGCTGTTCCTTCTGCTCGCTGGCCCTGCATCAGGGACGCCGCATCAGCTCCCGCAGCCAGGAATCCATCCTGGCCGAGGCCCGCAAGCTGGTGGCCCAGTCCCGCCGCGGTCAGGTAGCCATCTCCGACGTGGGCGGCCCCACGGCCAACATGTGGCAGGCCCATTGCGCCCTGGATGACGCCACGTCCGCCAAGGCGGAGCCCGGTGCGCGGCCTTCGTCCCGCTGCCGCCGCAGCAGCTGCTGTTATCCCACGGTCTGCAAATCCTTCATCACCCCGCAGATGCAGCATGTGGGCCTGCTGCGCGAGGTGGCGGCCCTGCCCGGCGTGCGGCAGGTGCGCGTGGCCAGCGGCGTGCGTGCCGACCTGGCCCTCAACGATCCCGAGGCCCTGGCGGCCTATACCGGCGAATTCACCGGCGGCCAGCTCAAGGTGGCCCCGGAACACTGCGCCGCCCGCGTGCTGGACCTGATGCGCAAGCCGGGCATGGAAGTCTTCGAGGCCTTCCTCCAGAGCTTCGTGGAGCAGAGCCGTCTGGCCGGACGCGAGCAGTATGTGGTGCCCTACATGATGAGCGCCTTCCCCGGCTGTACGGACGAGGACATGCACGAGCTGGCCCGCTGGCTGCAGGAGCGTCACTGGAGCCCGCAGCAGACCCAGTGCTTCATCCCCACGCCGGGCAGCATCGCCACGGCCATGTATTACTGCGGCCGCAACGAGGACGGGGAAGAGATCTATGTGGCCCGCAGCGATGCCGACCGCCTGCGCCAGCACCGCATCCTGATGCCCGATTTCGGCCGCATGCCCGAACGCGGCGGCCATGCCGATGCCGAGGATGCGGGCGAAGGCCACCACCGCGAGCCCCGCCGGGAAAACACCACCGAGCGCTGGCGCGACGAACGCCGCAGCGCTGACGGTCTGGCCCCCCGGCACGAGGGCCGCCGCGACTTCCGGGAAGACCGCAAGCCGCCCTTCCCCCGCTTCGATGACGAGCGGGAGGGTGCGCCCCGCCGTGATTTCCGCCGTCCCGACCGCGACGGTTTCCGCAAGCCCGGCTTCCGGCAGGACGCGGACAAGCCCTTCCGCCCGCGCCCCTTCCCCGATGCCGCCCGTGACGGCGACGAGGCCCCGCAGGCCCGCCCGTCCTTCCGCAGGGATGGTCAGGACGAACGTCCCTTCCGTCCCCGTGGCGACCGTTTCGTGGATCGCGAGGGAGAAGAAGGCCGGCGTCCCTTCCGGCCGCGTCGTGACGACGAGGGCCGGCCTTTCCGCAAGGACGGCTTCCGGCCCCGGCGCTTTAACGACAGTGACGGCAGCGAAGGACAGGACGCCTGGAAGCGCCCCCGTCCCTTTGCCCGCTTCGATGACGAGCGGGAGGGTGCGCCCCGCCGTGATTTCCGCCGTCCCGACCGCGACGGTTTCCGCAAGCCCGGCTTCCGGCAGGACGCGGACAAGCCCTTCCGCAAGAACTCGTTCCGCAGGGACGGCAAGCCCGCCTTCGGCTCCCGCCGCCGGGACAGGGGCTTTGACGGCCCGGCGCTGAACGACGACGAAGAATAAAAAAACGGGCGGTACCCGCGAGGGTATCGCCCGAAAACGTAAAGATGGACGCACGCCGCGCCCACGGCCCCTGCCGCTGCAGGCACATATGCCGCAAGCAGGGGATTCGGCCCGGCGCAGGCGCAGGACGCCGAGGAGAGCTCATGGATCAGGAAGAACGCATCATCCGGCTGGAAGAGCTGGCCTATTTTCAGGAAGAACGTCTGCGCGAACTCAACGAGGCCCTGACGGCCCAGCAACAGCAGATCGACACGCTGGAGCACCGTCTGGCCGAGACCATGGAGCTGGCCCGCAACCTGCGCGATCAGCTGGGGCAGACCGGTAACGGGGCCCCGGTCAACGATCTGCCGCCCCACTACATGCCCGAGCGTTACTGATCGGGCCGGGCGACAGGCAGGTAAGCAGATATATGCGAGGGGGAGAGGGAAACCGTTTTGTGGCAGATTGTAAATTGAAACGCAACACGGGGCTTGCGTAAAACAGGAAGACCCAC
>ERZ857982.394-NODE-394-length-65499-cov-17.795688_pt1 | contig 65499 bp, 62 predicted proteins | sample MGYA00519955_ERZ857982 | MGnify/ENA primary metagenome ERZ857982 (study PRJEB31778, sample SAMEA3449416) | human gut metagenome | biome: human gut; feature: human-associated habitat; material: faeces | place: United Kingdom | collected 2010/2012 ... | reverse complement strand
AGGGAGAGGGGCTGTCAAGTCCCTTGCCCTAGTCTCTTTGGTTCTTTCCCTCGTTAATATTGACAAGTGTATTGATTTGAATAGCGAACCCGAGAAGTGATGTCCGACAAAAAAGAACTATCGGTAGCTTATTATCATAGTCAAAGCTGAATGATATAACAGAAGCACATCAAATAAAAGACTTTTCTACAAACAAAACCGCTCCCGACCACATCAGCCGGGAGCGATTTTCAGTATTCGATTTACTTATGCTAGTTCATCCGCCAGTTCATCGATCTGTGCCACGCTTGCATCATTCAGCGCACAGGTGATCTTGACCGTCTTGTCGAGGATATTAAGCTCCTTCGACTTTTCAAACATACCTGCCATGACCTTAGCCGCCATAGGCGCCCATGCGCCGTTTTCGATAAACGCAACCGTCCTCTTCTGATAGTTTCTCTCGGTAAGACCCTCTATGAACGTTCTCATAAACGGGAACACATCCGCATTATAGGTAGGAGTTGCAAGCACCAGCTTGCCGTAAGCAAATGCGTCCGAGATTGCCTTGGACATATCGCATCTTGCAAGGTCTGTGATAATAACATCAACATTCTTTGCCTTCAGCTTGTCATATAAAAGCTCTGCGGCTTTCTTTGTGTTGCCGTAGATTGAAGCGTAAGCTATCATAACGCCGTCCTTTTCGGGAACGTATGACGACCACTTGTTGTAAAGATCAAGATAATGTGCGAGGTTTTCACTCAGCACAGGACCGTGTAACGCACAGATTTTCTCTATATCAAGCGCAGCGGCCTTCTTGAGAAGCGCCTGCACCTGCGCACCGTACTTTCCAACAATGCCGATATAATATCTGCGTGCTTCATCATCCCACGCCTGCTCGCTGTCGGGCGTGCCGAACCTGCCGAAACTGTCCGCAGAGAACAGGATCTTGTCCTTTGCGTCATACGTTACCATAACCTCCGGCCAGTGTACCATAGGAGCGAATACGAAAGTCAGAACGTGACTGCCAAGCGTCAGAGTATCGCCCTCTTTTACGGTAAGCGTGTTTGCGATGGTAAGGTCGGGGAAAAATCCCTTTATCATCGTGAATGTCTTTGCGTTGCCGACTACCGTTGTATCGGGATAGAATTTCAGAAACTCCGCAATACTTGCCGAATGGTCAGGCTCCATATGCTGAACCACCAGATAATCCGGTTTCCTGTCGCCAAGCTCCGTTTTTACCTTTTCAAGCCATATTGCCGAAAAGTTTATATCGACAGTATCCATAACCGCCGTCTTTTCGTCAAGAATGACATAAGAGTTGTAGGAAATGCCGTCAGGCACTTTGTACTGACCTTCAAACAGGTCGATCGTGGTGTCGTTTACACCGACATATTTTACGTCTTCTGAGATAAACATATTAAAATTCTCCCTTCTTTTGCAAGAAATCTACAGATATTTTAACACATCTGAAATAAAAAATCAATAGGTAAATTCAAATAAGTTCACGGTTTACAAAGAAATCAGTATTTATTATCATTGTTCTTCCGTTTTTCCTCTATATGTCGCACACGTTCTTCAAAATGCTCCTTCAGCATCTCGTTTTTCTCGTTCGCCTTGTCCGAGATTGCATCGTACCTGTCAACCACATTGTCGCTTATCTTAACAAAGTTTTCGGTAAGCCTTTCCTTTACCGTGTCGATTTTTGAAGCGTCACAGCTGTTATCTGCCGTTATCGGTGCATTTTTATCTGCGCTTTGGTTTTTGTCCGTATGCCGAAGAAGCATAGCAACTCCCAGTACAAGTGTGGTAAGGTAGACGATAACGCCCGAACAGGTTATTATTATCAGCTTATCGCTTTCGCTAAGCCATGTCGCATATACCGTAAGAGAGCGGATAAGAGTAACTGCGGATACGCCTGCGTCCGCAAGAGAAATGTTTCGTATAGCACTGAGAAGCGGCGAGCGGTGCTTCTGCACTTTTATAAGGTTGATTATCGCACGGGTAAGCTTTATGACCGTGTACACAGCTATACTTGCGATGACAAGCCTTGCATATTGCCGTGCCGTATTGTGTATCATACTGTACAGCTCGATAAGCATAAGTACCACGCTCATAACAATAAACATCATACCCGTAAACCGCATTACATATACTTCCGATACTACCTGTATGCCTTTGTCCAGCTTTTTTTCATACGATACAGCCATATAACGCATCACGGCAAGCAGACCGTAATACACGCCCAGTATCATAAACCATATCGAGCCGTAGAACAGACCGAGAACGCCGTTGTATGCGGCATAGGCGACATTCAGTGTCAGCGAGCCTGCGGTGTACAGCACTATCCGAAAACGCTTGCTTTGCGTGAACAGGCGGATAAATTCTTTCAGCCTGAGTCTGTGTTTTTTCAGTTTATCCGCCTCCTTTGAGAAATTAAGTGCCGTCACAATTTATAACCGTGACGGCATAGCTTGCTATTATATTTTACCTTATCCGCACAGAAAATGCAAATATCATATCCAGTTTGTAGAAAAAGTCTGTTATTTCAAAAAAGAGCTTATCCTCAACCCCTATCCCCTTTAGGACACTCTGTTGACTTTGCTTCGTGCAAAGCTTGGTGTGTCCTTATTTCGGCGTCCTTGCCGAAAACCCTTTTACCCCGGAAAGGGGCTATTTTGCTGGGGCTACCGCCCCTAGTCCCTGTCGGGGGCTTCGCCCCTGCGACCCCGTTTTTATATATACAAGAGGTTTTTTGACAGTCTGATATCATATCATTCATCATAGCTGTCAAGGAAGTGATGCTTTTCTCCTCCCTTTTTCCACGCAATGACAGTATCAATATTCACGTTTTCAACGCTCTTGAAAATATGCTTTTCGACCTCAGGATTTGTCTGCTTCAGCTTTGCGATAAGCTGTTTTATCTCTACACGCTTTGAACGGTTCTCCTCGTTGTTGCAGGTAGTGCAGGTGTCCGTGAATTTGCAGGCACACTGTATAAAGTGCAGACCGTTGTAGTCCCTCCACGCCTTTATATCGTCCTCACGCACAAGGTACAGCGGACGTATAAGCTCCATTCCCTCAAAGTTCGTGCTGTGGAGCTTCGGCATCATCGTCTGTATCTGAGCGCCGTACAGCATACCCATAAGTATCGTTTCTATCACATCGTCATAGTGATGTCCGAGCGCTATCTTGTTACAGCCGAGGCTCTTTGCATAGTTATACAGGTGACCTCTCCTCATCCTCGCACAAAGATAACAGGGAGATTTTTCAATGTTATAAACAGAATCGAAAATGTCCGACTCGAATATCTCTATCGGTATTTTCAGCTTGCGTGCGTTCTCCTCGATAACATTCCTGTTTGCCGTGCTGTAGCCGGGGTCCATTACGATAAATTTCACCTCGAACGGAAAATCACTGTGGCGGTGAAGTTCCTGGAACAGCTTAGCCATCAGCATCGAATCCTTACCGCCCGAAATACATACGGCGATACGGTCGTTTTCCTTTACAAGTTCATACTGCTTTACAGCCTTTGTGAATGCCGCCCATATCTTTTTGCGGAACTTCTTTTGCAGGCTCTGCTCGACACGCTTCGAAACCTCGTCAGCCTGCTCCTTCTGCATTACAGCAAGAAGCCAGGCGGCATATCCGCCCGAAAGCGAATAAGCGTCATAGCCCATTTCCGATAATTGTTCTGCGGTATCTACGCTGAATTTTCCTCTTGCACAGCAGATAATCAGCTTCTGAGTTTTGTCCTCAGGCGGTGCGGCTAAAAGCTTGTCTGCCGAAACCGATACAGCACCCTCCATAACGCCGTACAGCTTTTCCTGCTCACTGCGTGTGTCATATAAAATATAGCTGTCGGGAGAGAGCCTTTCAAGCTCGCTTACGGTTATTTCCAAAGTTATTTTCCTTTCCTTATGCCATTGTCAGCACATGGCTGAATAAGTACAGCAGACCCATATATGACAGCGTGCCTGCCGCCATGCTTACGAAAGTGTTATGCCACAGCTTGTAGCTTCCGCCCGTTATAGCAACGGCAAGAAGTCTTGGAATGCCTACGCCGAACATATTGTCGCCGATGTCCTTCAGGCAGTAGATTATAAGTATCGACATTATCATAGCCGGGAGCGACTTTTCTATGCGTTCGAGCCACTTTGGCATTTTCCTGTTGCCGTGAAAGATTACAAAGGGCAGCGCACGCAGTGAGAATGTGATAACAGCACTGATAACTATCGCTATCACCATCTGTAAAGGTGTCATAGGAGTTGGTGTCATATCTTCCGCTCCTCCTTTTCATCGGTGATAATATCTTCCGGAGAAGTAACTATCTCTGTTTTTTCATCTGCCGTTTTTACCTCATCGTTATCCTTTCCGCCCTTTTTCTTACCGAAGTTTGTATTTGTTATCAGCAGTAAAAGTGCTGTGGATAAGAGCAGAGCAGGGAGCATAAAGCTGTTCTGACCGAATATAAGCAGGCACAGCACGCCTACCCCAAGACCGATAAGCGCGGGGGAGTGCCTGTCGGCGTGTTCCCACTTGTCGATAAAGATAATGACGAACAGTGCCGTCATACAGAAGTCAACGCCCTCAAGCTGAAACGGGAGCAGCTGTCCGATAATGCTTCCCAGTACCGAAAAGAAAGTCCAGTAGAAATGGCTGAAAAGCGCAACGCCGAACATGGTGCTGTGCTTGTCGTCCTCCGGCATATAGTCGAGCGTAGTGTTTACCGCATACGTTTCATCCGTCATCGAATGTATCATATACAGCTTACGCTTTCCCATAGCGTTGAAATCCTTCAGAAATGTAAGGCTGTAGAAGCTCTGCCTGCTGTTTACAAGCAGAACAGTGAGCGCCACCGTAAGTAGTGACGCTCCGCTGCTGAAAAATGTTATAAGTAAGAACTGGCAGGTTCCGGAGTAGAGGAACAGACAGGAGAACAGCGAGTAGTACCACTGATACCCTGCCTCCGCCATCATCATTCCGTATGCCATACCTAAAAACAGATAACTGCACAGTACAGGCAGACTCTTTATGAAAGAGTGCCTGATAAGTTGCTTTTTTGTCATTTGGTTTATGAAGCCGCCCTTCCGTAAATACTGAGTATCTTGTCCTCGACCGCACGGGCAAGCGCATTGTGTCCGTTCTCGTCAAGATGTTCGCAGTCTATACTGCTTGGTTTTGCGTGGTCGGAGGCGGCAAGTATATCTGTGCCGTGCTTTCTTGCGACCTTTGCAAAGGTGTATTTCAGATTTCGTGAAACGGCGGGCGAGCCTGCGTCAAACTGCGGATCGTATCTTTCCTGCCATACGTCATTCCCAAGCTCTATAGGTGAAATGAGCAGGACACGGCAATTACCGGCATACGCTCTTACCTGCTCGATAAGACGCTCCGCACCGTGCGCAATCGTTTCTGCGTCAGCGTTATAAACCGGCTTGCAGTCGTTAGTTCCGAGCATTATAATGACCATATCCAGCGGAGCGTGGCTTTCAAGGAACACGGGGAGCAGCTTGTCGCCTGCTCTGCCTATCCTGTCGGGGTCCTCAAAAACCGTTGTTCTTCCGCAAAGCCCTTCTTCGATTATCTCATAGCCGCTTTGCTCAAGGTCGTTTCTTATAATGCTTGTCCAGCGTACACCGTCGGCAAATCTCTTGTCAGTGCCGGGGATAAGCCCCCAAGTATTCGAGTCGCCGAAGCAAAGTATCCTTTTCATTGTTCTCACCTGCACTTAAAGTTTTTATGAGGAGCTTTTCGGCTCCTCATAAACTGTATTTATATCAGCTTGTCAAAAAAAGTCTGTTTTTTATAAAATAGAGCAAATTATCTATCCCTATCCCCCTGCCCCCTTTCCCCAGAAAGGGGGAGAATACGGGGACTGGCGTCCCTGCGACCTGCCTTGGGGCTACGCCCCAAACCCCATTTTTAACAACGATAGAGGTTTTTCAACAGCCTGATTTATATATCTTTTTTCTCAGCTTTTCTTTACTTCGCCGCCCTCTACAACGAGTGTTTCCTTATAGTCTGCACCGTATGTGTCTGTAAGAGTAGCGTCATAGTCTGCGTGGAAGAAGTTCTCCTTGCCGAGCGTCTTGATTTCATCGTTTATCCAGTTAAGGAGCGTTTCGTTGCCCTTTGTAACAGCGGGAGCGATAGTATCCTGGCTGCCGAGTGCGTCAATGCCTACAGTATAGCCCTTGTTCTGCTTTGCAAATGCGATAACCTCTGTGTTGTCGTTAGCCCACGCAACGCCGTTGCCGTTTTCGATAGCGCTCTTTGCTGTAGCATAAGAATCATACTTCTGGAGCTTGATGTCGGGGTAGTTCTTTGTGAGATAAAGCTCAGCCGTTGTACCCGAGATAACGATCATCTTGTCCTCAGCCTTCCAGTTGTCAAGCGATGTGATAACATTGCTGTCGGGTGAAACAACGCCGAGTGCAACGTTCATGTAAGGAAGTGCAAAGTCAACCTTTTCCGCTCTTTCTTCTGTTACAGTGAAGTTTGCAAGGATAATATCAACCTTGCCTGTTTCAAGGTATTCAACACGGTTAGCGGCCTCTGTCGAAACATAGTTTATCTCAACGCCTAAATCCTTGCCGAGTCTGTTTGCAAAATAAATGTCATAGCCCTGATATTCGCCGTTCTCGTCAACATAGCCGAAGGGGTTCTTGTCTGAGAATACACCGATGTTTATCTTACCGCTTGCCTTTATCTCGTCAAGTGTACGGTAAACCTTTGAGCCTGTGTTGCCGTCACTGCCGCCGCTTGTTGCGTTTGTGCCGCACGCCGTAAATGAAGCTACTGCCGCAGCTGCCGTAAGACCGAGTGCTATCAGCTTCTTGAAGTTTAACTTTTTCATTGTGATTATCTCCTTTAAATATCTCTCTTTATTCTGCGAGTTTTTTCTTTGCTCTTACCGAGTCGAACTCAAATGTGTTAAGGAATTGTTTTGCCCTTTCTGTCTTAGGATTATCAAAGAACTCATCGGGCGTTGCCTCTTCCACGATTTTTCCGTTGTCGAGGAAGATTATTCTGTCTGCTATCGCTCTTGCAAACTGCATTTCGTGTGTTACTATCAGCATTGTGCGACCCTGCTTTGCAAGATCGAGCATAACGTCAAGTACCTCACGGACCATTTCGGGATCGAGTGCCGCAGTTACCTCGTCAAAGAGCAGTATTTCGGGGTGCATACAAAGCGCACGGACGATAGCCACACGCTGCTTCTGACCGCCGGAAAGCTCTCTGGGGTAGCTTTTAGCCTTTTCTTTAAGTCCCACTCTTTCGAGAAGTGACATTGCTTCCTGCTTTACCTCTTCTTTATCCCTTTTCTGTACCTTGCACGGTGCAAGAAGAACATTGTCAAGCACCGTCAGGTGAGGGAACAGGTCATAGCTCTGGAATACCATTCCTATACGCTGTCTTAAAAGAGGAAGCGTTTTGCTGTTTCTTTCGATTACATCGCCGTCAAGCGTTATACTGCCTTCCTGTATCGGCTCAAGTGCGTTTATACAGCGCAGGAGAGTTGACTTTCCGCAGCCGCTCGGCCCTACTATTACTATGACCTCGCTCTTTTTTACGGAAAAGCTGATACCGTCAAGTATCGTTGCGTCATCAAAACGCTTTACAACGTTGTCTATTGTTAATAATGCATCTGCCATACGCTTTAGCTCCATTTCTTTTCAAGGTATTTCGCAAGCATACTTATCGGCCAGCAGGCGATGAAGTATAGCAGGAATACCGTCAGATACACTCCGAATGCACCATTCGGACTTGTCATTCTGTTAGCTTCTATTATCTGCTGTGCGACCTTCAGAACCTCTACAACGCCTATCATAAGGATAAGGCTTGTCGTCTTTATCATTCTTGTTATCAGATTTATCGAAAGCGGTATGAGCCGTCTTATCGTCTGCGGTATGATAACATAAAGATAAGTCTGTGCATTCGTCAGTCCGAGGGCCTCACTGCTTTCATACTGATGCTTCGGTATTGAGATAAGTGCGCCTCTTACAAGGTCGCCCATTTCGGCAGTGCCCCATAATACGAATACTATTATAGAGGCCGCTTCGCCCGAAAGATCCCAGCCGAAAGCTCTTGTCGTTCCGAAGAACATTATGAAAAGAAGCACGAGCTGCGGCATTATTCTTATAAATTCAAGATACACACGAAGAACGGCTTTCAATATCCTGTTCTTCTTTGTCATAAGTACGCCCATTCCGATGCCGAGCGGTATGCTTATCGCAACGGATACAAGGCTTATCCAGAGCGCCGTCCACAGCCCTCCGAGAAGTCTTATGAAGTTCGTACCCTTGAACAGAACGTCTATTCCGAGATTAACCGCCAAATCCTGCACGGCGCACCCTCCTTTCAACTATCGTTCCGACAATTGAGATCGGAAGAAGTATTATGAGATAGAAGCCGACCAGCAGGCACAGAGCCTCGGTGGTATCGTTGTACATTCCCATAAGATCCTTTGCCATAAACATAAGGTCAAGCAGGCTTATCGCACTGAACACGCTCGTTTCCTTCATAAGAAATATCACGTTTGCGACAAATGCCGGGATACTTACCGACATCGCCTGCGGAAGTATCACATAACGCATTGCCTGCATTTTGTTCATTCCGAGAGAATAGGCGCTTTCTGTCTGTATCTTGTCTACCGATTCAAGTCCGCTCCTGAAAGCCTCCGCCATGTAGCTTCCTCCGAGGAAGGCAAGTCCTGCGATACCGCAGGTTTCGGCGTCGGTCGGTATGCCGACTTTAGGCAGTCCGTAATAGATGAAAAAAAGCTGTACTAAAAGCGGTGTATTGCGGCTGATTTCAATGTAGACGGAAACTATACGGCGGATAACCGGTACCTTGTAGTACTGAACCACTGCACATATAAGCCCTATGATGATCGAGAATATTATACCAAGAACACCGAGCTTTACAGTCAGCAGTGCGGCTTCCCCGAACAGCGGCAGGTACTCAGCGATAGCGTTAAGATCCATACCGTCACATCCTTTCGATTTACTGTGCCACAGGCAAAATAAAAGCCGGGCAATTATGCTCCCGGACAAATGACAGTCGCCGCAGTGCTTTTACGGCTGTATGACAACAATGCCGCTGCACCCAAATGCCATTTTACTTGTCCGGGAGTTGATACAGCAACACATTATTCTGTTGTGCGTTGATGAAATTGTAGCGTACATCGTATTTCCTCCGTTTGTTTCAAAACTTATAATTCTCATCGGTTTTGTTCCGATGATGCTATTATACTACCCAAAACCTACTTTGTCAATAGGTTAAGGGTATTTTATTGAAATTTTTTTGGAGGTATAATCCAATGTATGCGGTTTTCGGGATTGTTGTGCGGGATAAGGGCAAAAATATGTTCTGAAAAAACTTGGCTTAAGTTTGTTGCAATGAGTGCTTTTAATATCCCATCCCCCTGCCCCCTTCCCCAGGAAGGGGGAGAAGTCAGGGCTGCCGCCCTTGACCTGCTGAGGGGCTTCGCCCCTCAACCCCGTTCGGGATTGTTGTGCGGAATTAACGGGGCTGCCGCCCCTGTTAAGCAAGGAGGCTTAAGGTCAACCGCACTAAGTCGTTGCACAGACGCAACGACACTAACGGTTGACGACCTGCATGGGGGCTTCGCCCCTCAAACCCGATTGGTTTCAACAGTGTGCTTAACATACAAAATTAATTATAGTATAATACGGGGAAAAATGCAAGTAAAATTTTCGGGTGAAAATCACGGTTTTTTGTGGCAGAATGTAAAGTGATAATATGCCTTTACAACACAGCGAAAAAATGCTAAAATAAGTATAACCCTATTACAAATACGAAAGGAATTACGGTTATGAAAGAAATATCGGTAGAAGAACTGAAATTGAATCCCTCCACGCTTATCGGCAATGAGTGGGCATTGCTCACGGCAGGAAACAAGGACGGCTATAATACAATGACAGTAAGCTGGGGACAGATGGGCGAGTTGTGGAACAAGCCCACAACGGTAGTCTATATCCGCCCTCAGAGATACACTAAGGAATTTGTTGACAAGAGCGATTATTACACATTGTCATTCCTCTCCGACGGACACAGGGAGGCGCTGAGTTATCTCGGCTCGCATTCGGGCAGAGATGAGGATAAGCTTGCAAAGACCGACCTTACAGGCACTGCAACGGACGATTACGCTTATATAGAGCAGGCAAAGCTTGTGCTTGTCTGCAAGAAGCTGTACAGACAGCCCATGACCCCCGATTCTTTTATAGACAAGTCGCTTATTGAAAAGTGCTATGCCGCAGGCGATTTCCACGAGATGTATGTCGGCGAGATAGTTAAAGTGCTTGTAAGCGAATAACCGGTGAAAAAATCGTATAACAGCATAAAAGAAAGCTACCGTAAAGTTAATTGCGGTAGCTTTTTGTATTTTGATTTACATTTTACACTTCCCAGCTGCCAAGATACTTTTCCTGTTCCTCAGTCAGCTTATCAATTGTAATGCCCCAGTATCTGAGCTTTCTCTCGGCAACCTCCTTGTCAACCTCGGCAGGAACGTTTACCGTCATCTTTTCGCCGGCTTTCAGCTTGTCCTTGTTCTTCACAAGATATGCGGCGGAAAGTGCCTGTATAGCAAAGCTCATATCCATTATTTCTGCCGGGTGACCGTCGCCTGCGGCAAGGTTTACAAGTCTGCCCTCGGCAATAACATTTATCCTGTTGCCGTTAGCCAGCTTGTAATACTGAATGTTGTTTCTTGCAACGCCTGTTTCTACAGCCATTTCCTTCAGCTTCGCAACGTTTACCTCAACATCAAAGTGACCTGCGTTAGAAAGGATAGCCCCGTCCTTCATATTAAGGAATGCCTTTTCTCCGATTACATCGTTACAGCCTGTTACCGTTACAAAGAAGTCGCCTATCTTAGCCGCCTCGACCATAGGCATAACCTTAAATCCATCCATAACGGCTTCCATCGCCTTTATCGGATTTATCTCGGTTACTATTACCGATGCGCCAAGTCCCTTAGCCCTCATTGCAACGCCCTTGCCGCACCAGCCATAGCCTGCTACTACAACGTTCTTTCCCGCAACAATCAGATTCGTTGTGCGGTTTATGCCGTCCCAAACCGACTGACCCGTGCCGTAGCGGTTATCGAACAGATGCTTGCAGTCTGCGTCATTTACAAGCATCATCGGGAACTTGAGCTGTTTAGCCTTATCCATAGCTACAAGGCGGATAATTCCCGTTGTGGTTTCCTCACAGCCGCCGATAACGTTCGGGATAAGGTCGGGATATTCGTTGTGGATAAGGTTTACAAGGTCGCCGCCGTCATCAATGATGACATTGGGAGCGATCTTGATAACCTCCGCCGTATGTGCGTGATATTCCTCCGCAGTAGCACCGTGCCACGCAAATACGTTAAGTCCGCTGTGTACAAGCGCCGCCGCAACATCGTCCTGCGTTGACAGTGGGTTACTGCCCGTGATATACATCTCTGCGCCGCCTGCCGCCATTACACGACAAAGGTAAGCCGTCTTTGCTTCAAGGTGCACCGAAAGCGCAACTTTCAGTCCCGCAAACGGCTTTGATACCGCAAATTCTTCTTCAATTCCACGCAGTAACGGCATATTCGCCTTTACCCAGTTTATCTTTGTTTCGCCGCTTTCCCACAGGCTCTCATCTCTTATAATGCTCATTTCGTTTTCCTTTCCGTTAACCGTCTATTCTTTTCATCGCTTTATTGCATTCAAAGTAAATGCGTTCCTCGTCCATTCCCTTTATCTCACGGTTTTCCATTAAGAACTCACCGTCAACCATAACGCTTTCGACCTCATATCCGCTCGCACTGTAGCACATAGCCGCAACAGGATCGTTCACAGGCTGGAGCGAGGGATATTTCATATCCATTACGGTAAGGTCAGCCGCATAGCCTTCTTTAAGTATTCCCGTGTTGTCAAAGCCTAAAGCCTTTGCGCCCGTTTCGGTAGCCATTTTAAGCGCCTGACGTGCAGAAACCGCTGTAGCACTGCGACAGTTGCCCTTGTGCGCAAGGCAGATGAAGTTCATATCGCTGAACATATTCAGCGTATTGTTACTTCCTGCGCTGTCAGTGCCGATACACAGCTTTACACCCTTGTCGAGCATATCGGGTATCCTTGCAAAGCCGTTTCCGAGCTTTGCATTGCTGATAGGATTTGTAGCGGCATATACACCTCTTTCAGCGAGAATATCAATATCCTCGTCGGATAGCTGTACGCAGTGAGCGGCAACCGTATGGAACTTGAACATTCCCATATCATCAAGATACTTGACAGGCGAACAGCCGTTCTGCGCTATGCAGTCCTCAATTTCCTTTACCGATTCGGAAAGGTGAATGTTTATGCCGAGGCCGTATTCTGCGGCTTTCTCCATTACAAGCTCAAGATAGCCCCTGTCGGTAGTATAGATAGCGTGAGGGCCCATCATGAATTTTAGACGCTTGTTGTCGCCGTAGGTACGCATATCGTACAGCGTATCCTCAATTCTTGTCTTTCCGCCCTCGTCATCTCTGCCGTTTCCTACAAGACCTCTTGATATTGTCGCTTTCAGACCGCTTTCGCTTATCGCTCTTGTAATGCAGTCACGGGCGATATTCATATCAAGAAAAGCCGTTGTACCCGTCTTTATCATCTCAAGGCAGGCAAGCTGTGTGCCGTAGTACATATCCTCGGCGGTCAGCTTGTCCTCCATCGGCATTATCCTGTCGAACAGCCAGGTGTGGAACATAAGGTCGTCCGCACTGTTCCTGAACAGCGACATATAGCTGTGCGTGTGGCTGTTTACAAGCCCTGCTGTAATGAGCTTGTCCCTGCCGTCAATCGTCCTGTCCGGAACAAAGCCGTTTTTTACTGCATCATCACCGATATAGGAGATAACGCTGTCGCTTACCGCAATATCGCATACCTTTGCGGAAAATCCGCTTTCTTCGTCCGGAAGAATTGCGGTTATCCCTTTAAATAATGTATTCATATAAAGTCCTTTCGTCCGTTTTTTATGGATAATTAATTATAGCATTTATGAAGGAGGATTGCAACCGGGGCAGACCTCCTTGTTCCGCTTTTTTGTTTGAATCCAGCAAGCTGTTGCCAATTGCGTTACAGCTCGCTTTGCAAAAACGGTTGAAAAAAAGTGGAAATGTATGGTATAATGAGTTGAAGAGTGAGGGTAAACTGCCCTATAAATCGGAATTTTGTGAGGTGAAGAACAATGAGAATAAGGCCATATCAAAATAAAGATTTTAATACTATATCTCAATGGATAACAGAGGAACGTTCACACGCTCTATGGTGTGCAAATTTAATACCTTATCCACTGGAGAAAAAAGGTTTTGATGATTTATTGCAAGAAGCGGAAGAACGATTTGGAGATAGTCCCTTTGTTGCAACTACGGATGATGGAACGCTGGTTGGTTTTTTCTGCTTTTCTGTGAATTTGAATACAAATGAAGGTATGCTCAAATTTGTAGTGGTTGACGATGCTATAAGGAATAAAGGATATGGATGTGAAATGATAAAACAGGCTGTTAAATATGCCTTTGAAATAGCGAAAGCAGATGCTGTGCAATTGAATGTTTTTCCTGAAAATCCTGGCGCAAAGAAATGTTATGAAAAAGTGGGATTTAGAGAACGAGCATTAACAAAAAATGCGTTTTGCTTTAAGGACGAATTATGGGGAAGGTGCAATATGGTTATTACAAGATAAGACTGTAAAATTCCCGTTTATCAAGCAATTTAACACATAGAAGGAGCACCCGTCATGATATGCACCCCAAAAGTTAGACACATTTGGAGGTGCATATCAGTCACTGTTGTTCCTTTTTATATTTCTGAGCCATAAGGCTTTTTATGCGGCTTTGCTCACGCAACCGTCCGAGAACGTTCTAACATTATTTTAATCCGCCGTTTCGCCTTGACGGCGGACATAAGTGGTGTTGTTATAACAACCTCAGCCTGAAATCGTCTGTAGCCGATTTTGCCGCATAGGAATGCGCCGTTGCTACGCAATGGCTGAGAACGTTTTTGCTTACGCAATAATAACCTCAGCCTGAAATCGTCATAAGACGATTTCGCCGCATAAAAATGCGGCTTTGCTACGCAATGGCTGAGAACGTTTTAACATTATTTTAATCCGCCGTTTCACCTTGACGGCGGACATAAGTGGTGTTGTTATAACAACCTCAGCCTGAAATCGTCATAAGACGATTTCGCCGCATAAAAATGCGGCTTTGCTCACGCAACCGTCCGAGAACGTTCTAACATTATTTTAATCCGCCGTTTCGCCTTGACGGCGGATTAAAATAATGTTATAATCTATTATGGTATGCTGTCTTTTATGGTATACTGTCTTTGCAACAGGACTTTGGATAAGAAACGGAGAAACAGCTTGACTAAAGAGATAAACAAGGAAGAACTGCTTGTTCAGCAGGAATATATAGAAAAAGTAAAAGCGATAAACGCAAAGCGTGAGCAGATGCCGCTGGCACACGTCCACAGCTTCGGCTGTCAGCAGAACGTGAGTGACGGAGAAAAAATAAAGGGTATGCTTGCACAGATGGGTTACGGCTTCACGCCCGAAACCGCATTTGCGGATCTTATCCTTTTCAATACCTGCGCCGTAAGAGAAAACGCAGAGGACAGAGTTTTCGGCAATATAGGCGCACTCAAAAAGCTGAAAGAGAAAAACAGAAATCTAATAATTGCGGTCGGAGGCTGTATGGTACAGCAGGAGCATATAGCACAGAGAATGAGAAAATCGTTCCCGCAGGTCGATATTATTTTCGGCACTCACGTTATGCATACCTTACCGCAGATAATATACGAAAAGCTCAGCGAGAACCGCAGAACGCTGTCTATCCCCGAAAGTGACGGTGTTATTGCCGAGGGACTTCCTGTTATAAGAGAAAGCAAGGTAAAGGCAAGCGTGCCGATAATGTACGGCTGCAACAACTTCTGTACCTATTGTATAGTTCCCTTTGTAAGAGGCAGAGAGCGTTCACGCAGACCCGAAGAGGTCATAGCCGAAGTAAAAGGGCTTATAAATGACGGATATAAGGAAATACTACTGCTCGGACAGAACGTGAATTCTTACGGCAAGGAATATGATTTCGGCTTTGCAAAGCTGCTTTCCGAGCTTGATAAGATACCCGGAAAATATAAGCTCAGCTTTATGACATCTCACCCTAAGGACTGCACGCACGAGCTTATAGATACGATAGCTGACAGCAGGCATATATCGTATCATCTGCACCTGCCCGTACAGTGCGGAAGCGACAGAATTTTAAAGGAAATGAACCGCCACTATGACACGGCGCATTATCTTGAACTTATCGAATATGCAAAAAAACGCATACCAAAGGTAGCACTCACTACAGATATTATAGTAGGCTTCCCCGGCGAAACTTATGAGGATTTTCTCGGCACTGTGGAGCTTATGAAGAAGGTACGCTATGATTCTGCGTATACCTTTATTTACAGCAAGCGTGAGGGAACAAAGGCGGCGGCTATGCCCGACCCCATAAGCGATGAGGATAAGGGAAAGTGGTTCAGACAGCTTCTTGATGTGCAGAATTCTATCGGTGAAAAGGCTTATGAGCGTTTTATCGGAGATGAGGTCGAGGTTCTGTGCGAGGGCATCGGCAGAACGGCTGACGGACTAATGACAGGCCATTCCCGCCACGGCGTTATCGTTGATTTCAACGGCACAAGGGATATGATAGGAAAGTACGTCACGGTAAGAATACAAAAGGCTCTGCCCTGGGCAGTCACAGGCGAGCTTGTAAGCGTGAATGACTGAATTTTCACAATCGGTCGGGAATCCCCGTCAGATATATATTTTTAACAGCCGCAAAAGCGGAAAGAAAGGAAAAATAAAATGGATGCAATCAAAGCAGCAAGAGAGCTCGGCAAGGCTATACAGGCAGACGAGCGTTATGTACGTTATAACGAGGCAATGAAGGCAAACGATGCCGATATGGAGCTTCAGGAGCTTATAGGTGAATTCAACCTTGCACGTCAGAATGTAGCGCTTGAAATGAGCAAGTCAAAGGAAGAGCAGAACAAGGAAAAGCTCGACACACAGAACAAGGAGATGCAGAGATTATACACTCTCGTTATGCAGAACGAGCATATGGCTGATTTCACAATGGCAAAGGCTGATATGGATAAGCTGTTACACGAGATTAACGGCATTATCGCACTGTGCTGTGACGGTGAAGACCCCGATACCTGCGAGGTACAGGCTGGCGGATGCTCAGGCTCATGCTCGACCTGCGGAGGATGCCACTGATTGCCTTGACTGAATGGCATTGATAGTATGGCGTTGTAAGATTAAACAATAAAACCGAAAGGAATGAAACTCTTGAAAGCAGGAAACAGCGGTGAAAAGCTCACGCCTATGATGCAACAGTATGTTGAAATCAAGGCAAATTACAAGGATTATATATTATTCTATCGTCTGGGCGATTTCTATGAAATGTTCAACGAGGACGCAATGGTAGCGTCAAAGGAGCTTGAACTGACGCTGACATCAAGAGCGGGTACGCCCATGTGCGGCGTACCGCATCATTCTGCGGAAGGCTACATAAAAAAGCTGATAGATAAAGGCTTCAAGGTAGCTATCTGCGAGCAGACAACCGACCCTGCGTTATCAAAGGGACTTGTAGAGCGTGATATAGTAAGGCTTGTAAGCGCAGGCACGGTCATAGAAGCGTCAATGCTTGAGGACGGCTCGAATAACTATATTTCCTGTATCTATGTCGGAGAAAACGGCACAGGTATGGTGTTTGCCGATATTTCAACGGGCGAGGTACACGCAGTTGAAAAGGCAAATTCAAAAAAGACCGACGAGGATATAATAGCACAGTTCTCACAGTATACCCCCGTTGAGCTACTATTCAATGCGGAGTTTCTGAATCGGAAACAGGCATATACTTTTATAAGGAACCGTTACGGAAAATGCTCTGCGGAACAGCTTTCCGATGAGGATTTTTCCATAGATGACGTATCCGAGATAACCGCACAGTTCGGCGGCACGGCAGATGAAATAGGCCTTGCCGGAAAGGACAACGCATTAAGGGCTTTATGCGCTTTGCTGCGCTATTTGTATAAGGCACAAAGAAGCGGAGCAAAACGTTTTGTAAAGCTGAACGTACACAGCAGCGGCGAATTTATGCAGCTCGGACTTGCCACAAGAAGAAACCTTGAACTGACATCGACAATGAGAAGCGGCGAAAAGAAAGGCTCGCTTCTGTGGGTGCTTGATAAGACCGATACCTCAATGGGAAGAAGAAAGCTAAGGCAGTGCATAGAGCAGCCTCTTACAGATACGGCGGCTATCATACGCAGACACGATGCGGTAGAAGCGCTCATAAACAATTCTGCGGCGCTGTATGATATAAAGACCGACCTTGCGAAAGTCTATGACCTTGAACGTCTTATGACAAGGATAATCTACAAGGCGGCAAACGCAAAGGATGTAAAGGCGCTCGGTACTACCTGCAGGATACTTCCTCAGCTTAAAAGCGACCTGTCGCAGATAAGCACACAGCTTACAAGAAGCCTTGATAAGAAGATAAGCCCTCTTGACGATATTGCGGATTTAGTAGAAAGAGCGATAGCCGATGAACCGCCCGCACTGATGAAGGACGGCGGTTATATAAAGAACGGCTTCAATGAGGAGCTTGACCGCCTGAGAAATATCACAGGCGGCGGCAAGGACCTGCTCGCTCAGATAGAACAGCAGGAAAAAGAGGCTACCGGCATAAAGAATCTGCGTGTCGGCTATAACCGTGTGTTCGGCTATTATATCGAGGTTTCAAAGGGCAACGTGTCGATGGTGCCCGACAGATATGTAAGAAAGCAGACGCTCACAAACGGCGAGAGATACATTACCGATGAGCTTAAGAAGATAGAAAACGAGATACTCGGCGCAAACGATAAGATACTTGCACTTGAGGCGGCAATATTTGCCGAGGTGCGTGAATTTATCGCACAGCGGCTCGACCTTATACAGCAGACTGCCGAATCTGTAGCGGCGCTTGATGTGCTGTGCAGTTACGCCGTTGTATCTATAGAAAACAACTACTGCCGTCCGATGATGGCAAATGACAGCGTCATAGAGATAAAGGACGGAAGACACCCCGTTGTCGAGAAGATGGTCAACGAGATACTTTTCACCCCGAATGACGTTTACCTTGATGTTAAAAGCAACCGCCTGATGATAATCACAGGCCCGAATATGTCGGGTAAATCCACGTTTATGCGGCAGGTAGCCGTGATTGTCCTTATGGCGCAGATAGGTTGCTTTGTGCCTGCAAGCTATGCAAGGCTCGGAGTAGTGGACAGGATATTCACCCGTGTCGGCGCAAGCGATGATTTGTCCGCAGGTCAGTCCACCTTTATGGTCGAGATGACCGAGGTTGCAACTATCCTTAACGAAGCGACCAGAAACTCGCTCGTTATCCTTGACGAGATAGGCAGAGGAACATCGACCTACGACGGCGTATCAATAGCAAAAGCGGTAGCCGAGTACATAAGTTCAAAGGCTATCGGATGCAAGACGCTTTTCGCAACGCATTACCACGAGCTTATTTCGCTTGAAAACGAGCTTGACGGTGTGCGTAACTACAGCGTAAAGGTAAAGCGAAGCGGCGAGGATATAAAGTTCCTGCACAAGATAGTCGAGGGCGGCACGGACGACAGCTACGGCATAGAGGTCGCACGTCTTGCAGGACTTCCGAAGAAAGTCACCGACAGAGCAAAACAGCTTCTTGCCGAACTTGAAAAAGCGCCGAAAATACAGCGTGAGCTTGAACTGAGAGCCGAGGAGGAATCCGAAAGCCAGATAGACTTTGAGGCAACCGGCAGGCAGAACGTCATAGCCGAGATAAAAAACCTCGACCTTGACGATATGACGCCGAGAGAGGCTTACGCAAAGCTTGAAGAACTAAAAGCAATGTTATAAAGAAAAGGAAAACCAATGCCCGAAATCAGACTGCTTGATAAAAGCGTAGCGGAGCTTATTGCGGCAGGCGAGGTCATAGAGCGCCCGTCCTCCGTAATAAAGGAGCTTGTGGAAAATTCAATAGACGCAGGCGCACGGCATATCACCGTTGAGATAAAGCACGGCGGTATCAGCTATATGCGTATAACGGACGACGGTTGCGGCATAGCTTACGCTCAGATGCCGACAGCCTTTCTCCGTCATGCCACAAGCAAGATACGCACAGGCGACGACCTTACGGGCATAATGACGATGGGCTTCAGAGGAGAAGCGTTAGCGTCCGTTGCGGCGGTCGCAAAGATAGAGATGATGTCACGGCAGGACGGCGATGAACTCGGCGGACGTTACATTATCGAAGGCGGTGAGGAAAAGGAACACGAATCCTGCGGCTGTCCCACAGGCACGACTATCGTGATAAAGGAGCTTTTCTACAACACTCCCGCACGACTTAAATTCCTCAAAAAAGACATATCCGAGGGCAATTTCATAGCGGCGACGGTAGACAGACTTGCTCTTTCCCACCCCGATATTTCCTTCAGATTCATAAGAGATAACAAAAGCGTCAGAATGACATCGGGTGACGGCTCGCTCTTATCTGCGGCAAAGGCGGTATCCGGCAGACAGTTTGCCGACAGCCTTATTCCCGTTGACTTTTCGCTTAACGGCATAGATGTAAGCGGTTATGTTTCATCTCCGCTTTTCTGCCGTAACAGCAGAAGTATGCAGACGTTTTTCGTGAACACAAGATATATAAAAAGCACCACCTGTATGGCGGCGCTTGAGGAGGCATACCGTAACAGTATGATGGTCGGAAAATTCCCTGCCTGCATACTGAACATATCGCTTTCTCCCGAAACTGTCGATGTAAACGTACACCCCGCAAAGACCGAGATACGCTTCGCTTATGAAAAGCCTGTGTTCGATGCGGTGTATTTTGCGGTAAAGAACGCACTGGTGAACGCCGCAGACGATAAACGGCAGATAGAGCTTGAAAAACCGAAGAAATACGATAACGCAGACGATTATTTCAGACACAACCCCGAAATAATAAAGCGTGAACAGCAGACGCTCGCACATATCCCCGTAACGCTTCCGCTTTTGTCTGAGGAACGTCCGGTCGTTGATATAAAGCCCGAAGAACCGACCGAAACGGTAAAGGCTGAAAAAATATACGGCGACAGCACAATAAAGTCCGTTTCACTGCACAGCACACGCTCGGACTACAGCGCAAAGCCCGAAGAAAACACAGGTGAAGCTATTGACGAAATACCTTTGCCAAAAGAGCCGCACATCCCGTCATATAAGGCGGTAAGCAGCAGTGTTGTTGTCACCGTTGACGATGATACGGACGATATTCCCGTAACAGCACCGCAAACTGACGAAGGCTTCAGATTTATAAACGCAAAGCCGGTAACGGTTGAAAGGATAGACGAGCCGAAGCCCGAAAAAATAAACGTCCGTGTTATCGGAGAATTTTTAAAGACCTATATACTGTGCGAGGCGGGCGAGGAGCTTATAATAATCGACAAGCACGCCGCCCACGAGCGCATAAGGTTTGAAAAGCTGAAAGAGGAGTTTATCACCACCTCACAGCTTCTTATCGACAAAACCGAGCTTAAGTTGTCGCCCGAAGAATACGAGGCACTGCACGAGTATTACGAATATGTGGAGCAAAGCGGTATAGAGCTTGTTTTCTGCGATGACAGCACAGTGCAGATAACCGCAATGCCGTCCGTAGTGAAATGCTCGCCGCAGGAAATAGTATCCGATGTCGCACAACGGCTTATGAATACTGCCACCGACCAGAAAGGCGCTCTCTTTGACGATATGCTTCATACGATGGCTTGCAAGTCGGCGATAAAGGCGCACGATGATACGGATATTCTCGAATTGCAGGCGCTTGCCGACAGAGTGATGAATGACAGGACAATACGTTTTTGTCCGCACGGCAGGCCGGTTATGACCTCGCTTTCAAAATACAGGATAGAACGCTTCTTCAACAGGAGTTGAGTTATGGATAAACAGTTTATCGTAGTAGTTTGCGGACCTACAGCATCGGGTAAGACCGCTCTCTCGGTCGAACTTGCAAAAAGGCTTTCGGGCGAGATAATCTCAGCCGATTCAATGCAGATATACAGAGGTATGAACATAGCCACCGCAAAGCCCACAGAGGAGGAAAAGCAGGGCATACCGCATTACCTTATGGATTTTCTCGACCCTCATGACAGCTTTTCGGTAGCCGACTATGTTAAGGCGGCACACGGTATTATCGCAGATATAGCGGCACGAGGAAAGCTCCCGATAATAACCGGAGGCACAGGACTTTATATAAGCTCTCTTATTGACAATCTCAGCTTTGAGGAAACCGAGTGCGACTACGCATACCGTGACGAACTGCGTAAGCTGGCGCAGGAGAAGGGCAACGGCTTTCTGCTCGGAATGCTCCGTGAAATTGATCCCGAAACGGCGGAAAAGCTCCACGAGAATAATCTCAACAGGATAATAAGAGCGCTTGAGGTCTACAAGACTACGGGAAAGACAATGAGCGAGCAACAGCGCCTTTCAAGGCTTGCCCCTTCGCCGTATGAGCCGTGTATGATACAGCTTGACTATGACAGGGAAACGCTGTACGACCGCATAAACAGACGTGTTGACATAATGCTTGCCGAAGGACTTGTCGAGGAGGCAAGGCAGTTTATTGATATCGACGATTATCCTACGGCGGCGCAGGCGATAGGCTATAAGGAGCTTATGCCGTATCTTAAAGGCGAAAGCCCTCTTACACCTTGCGTAGAGCGGCTGAAGCAGGAAACCAGAAAATACGCAAAGCGTCAGCTTACATGGTTCCGCCGTGACGAAAGAATCCATTATATCAAGGCTGACGGAGAAAAGAACTTTTCGCAGATTGTTGACGAGGCAATAGATTATATCGGCAGTGTAAGAAACAAAAGCAAGTGAAATTCTCACTTGTCGAAAAAATCTCCCCAAACTGCCATAAAGCTATGGAATTTTCAATCAATATGTGTTACAATATAAGTTAAGCTATCTGTAGCTGTGATTTATCACAAAAACAGTTATGATTTTATTTTATTTTATGTTCCGCAAAAAAGCGGAGAAAAGAAAGGACGTAATCAAAATGGCAAAGGAACTCAATTTACAAGACGTATTTTTAAATCAGGCGAGAAAAGAGAAGATACCTGTAACTATCTACATTACAAACGGCTTTCAGTTCAAGGGACTTGTAAGAGGCTTTGACAATTACACTGTCATCCTTGATACAGACGGAAAGCAGAACCTGATATACAAGCACGCTATCTCGACAATAACACCTCTCAGAGCTGTATCCATCCTTGACGCATTCGACAGGACGGACAGCGAAGACGTAAAAGAATAAGGGTATATGGACAGGACGTTAACAACAAAGCTTGTAACGGTGGTTCTTGCCGTATTCCTGCTCCTGACCATCGCAGGCCAGTTTTTTGCGGGAAACGACCACTCCTATAAAACAGAAGTGGCGTTGAAGTACGATTCTCAGGATACTATCGAGTTTTACGGCGTGTTCGCACGAAACGAGCATACCGTCAGCCGTAAGATAAACGGCACGATACAGTATGAGCATGAGGACGGCTCAAAGGTCGGCAAGAACAGCGTTATAGCCAATGCTTACGGCTCGGCGGCCGATATATCGCTTACTGCGGATATAAATAAGCTGAAAACGAGGATAGACACCCTGACAGACGCACAGAGCCTTGTCGGTACGGATAATTCTCAGATAGAGGCTTTTGACAAGCTGATAACCGAAAAGCACAGCAAGCTGATAACAGCTATAAACAACGGCGATTATACCGCCGTTTCACAGCTTAAATACGAAATGCTCAACCTGCAGAGCAAGCGTGATATGGTCAAGGGCAAGGTGAATGATTATTCATCGGTGATTTCGGCGCTCAACTCAAAGATAAAGACGCTTGAGGGCAGGATTTCGGCTTCGCCCGTTCAGGTCACGGCTGATGAAACAGGCTATTTCGTAAGCAGCATCGACGGGTACGAGAGCAAGATAACATACGATAACATCGACAGTATAACGCCTGCGGAAATTTCCGAAACGGTAAAGACACCTGAGCTTACAACAGCTTCCGGCGACATAATCGGCAAGATGATAGACGATTATAAGTGGAAGCTGGCGGCGACCTTTACAGAAGGTCAGGCGGCTGTACTTACGGAAAATACAAATGTACGGCTGATACTCGGCGCAGACCAGACGGAGATAACCGCAAAGGTCGAAAATGTCGAAAAGTACGACAACGATTATGTTGCAATATTCTCTGCAGACGATTTGAATTCGGTTATCGCCTCGTCAAGAGTCGGCAGGTTCAAGCTGCTTGTAGACAGCTATAACGGTATACGCATAGCTTCGTCCGCTATCCATTTTGACAAGGAAAACAACATCGGAGTCTATGTGAAAAAAGGCTCTCAGGCTTACTTCGTACAGGTAGACCGCATATATTCAAGCGAGGATTATGTCATTGTCCGTGATACTTCGGGACAACCGGGCTATCTGTCGCTTTACGATGATGTTATAGTTGAAGGGAAGGATCTTTATGACGGAAAGAATCTCTAAATCCGCCGAAGAAACAACGCTTGAGGATATAAAGCTCAATTATACGGTTATAAAACAGAATGTAGCCGAAGCTATGGATAAAGCAGGACGATGTGATACGGTTCGCATTATGGCGGTCACAAAAACAGTGCCCTGCGAAAAGATAAATTATGCCGAAAGTCTTGGCATAGACCTGCTGGGTGAAAACAGAGTACAGGAATTTCTCGGAAAATACGAAAATTATTCGGAAAAATCCGAAATTCACTTCATCGGGGGCTTGCAAAAAAACAAAGTAAAGTATATAATTGATAAGGTGAGTATGATACATTCGGTCGACAGTGTCGATCTTGCGGCTGAGATAGGCCGCAGAGCAGGAAGTCACGGACTTGTAAAGGACATACTCCTTGAGATCAATATAGGCGGCGAGGAGTCAAAGGGCGGTATTGCACCGTCTGAGCTTATTGAAACGGCAAAAGCTGTATCCGGGCTTGAAAACGTCAGGATAAGAGGGCTTATGACCATTCCGCCGGTGAATTGCGACGAAAAGTATTTTGCGTCAATGCAGGAGCTTTTTGAAAATTCAAAGCAGAAATATTCTTTCCTGTCCGGCATGGATACGCTGTCAATGGGTATGTCGGGCGATTATGCAACAGCCGTAAAGTACGGCTCAACGTTAGTCAGGATAGGCAGCGGTCTTTTCGGCTACAGAAATTATTCGAAAATATAAAAACGGAGGAACAAACAATGAGCGCATTAGAAGGACTTAAAAATTCAATCAGAAGATGGGGCGGATCGGATGACGATGAGAGCTACTCAAACGAGCTTGAATCCGCAAAGGAAGAACCTGTGCAGGAGGCTCCTTCACGCAGCTCGTCACAGGCATCAAACGCAAATAAGATATACACCTATAACGCAAGCACAACTCTGCACCTTGTTGTAAACAGACCCAAGAAGCTGTCCGATACAGCCGAGATAGCAGAGCTTTACAAGAACAAGACAACTGTTATCCTTATGCTCAACAACACAAATAAGGATATAGCTACCCGTATCATCGACTTCTTAGGCGGTGTAAGCTACATAACGGGCGGCGAGATAAAGAGGATCGCAGATACAACATACGTTCTCGCACCTTACAACGTTGATATTTCAGGCGAATTCATAGACGAAATCAGCAACATTTCGGGCGAGGATATTTTCGACGATCTGGACTGATATGGCAGACCGTGAACTTGTCAAAGATATACAAAATGCGGCGAGGGACTGCCTTGACAGATCCCGCCCGTATTTTACCCGTTTTCTGTCTGAAAGCGAGCTTGCACAGATAAGAGCTGTCGGTATCCCGAAAGGGCTTACGGCATTGCTTTGTGCAGGCGCAGGAAATGCAGATCCGCTCAGATGCTGTCTTGGACTTTTCCCGTCATATTATTTTGACGGCAGTGCGATTTCCGATGCATCCTACGCCGTTGTGTCCGATGAAAACACGGCTGAACAGTTCCCGATAAAAGCGGTGACGTTCACCTTCAGAAAAGAGGACAGCGTGACCCACAGAGATGTGCTGGGTTCGCTTATGGCGCTCGGTATTGAGCGTGACACTGTCGGGGATATTTTCGTTACCGACGGGAAGGCGGCAGTGTTTGTCTACGAAAAGGTAGCGCCGCTTATTTCAGACAGTATAACGAAAATAGGCAGGGTCGGAGTGCAGGTGCATACCGGCACTGAGGCAGGTTTTACTTTGCCCGCAAGAAAATATGAGGAGCTGCGGTTTTCGGTAGCGTCAATGCGCCTTGACAATATTGTCAGATGCGTCGCCTGTACGTCAAGAACAGGTGCTGTGGAAAAATATATTATGCCACAGCTTGTGACGCTGAACGGCACGGTATGTACCGATGTGTCAAAGCAGCTAAGCGAGGGCGATGTGTTTTCCGTCAGAGGAAAAGGCAAGTTCATATTGCAGTGTATCGGTGAAACAGGCAGAAAAGGTAATATACATATTACGGTTAAAAAATATATTTAGAGTACATTTAGGAGGACTTTCCCGTGAATGCTAAAGATATAGTATCCAAAGAATTTGATACGGTTAAGCGTGGCGGTTACGATGCCGCCGAGGTAGATACTTTCTTAAAGGACGTATCTATCGAATATAAGAAGCTGCAGAATGAAAACGAGGAGCTTGAAAAGAAGCTGGAGGTTCTTGCGGAAAAAATAAGAGAGTACCGTAAGGATGAGGACGCTCTGAGAGATGCTCTGCTCATTGCAAAAAAGCAGGGTATAGCTGTAGTGAACGAGGCTAAGGAAGATGCCGAAAAGATAAGAAAAGACGCTCAGGAAAAGGCAGAAAAGACTATCAAGGATGCGGACGCTCTTGCGGCAAAGAAGAAGGAGCTCGGTGAGAAGAATCTTGCCGAAGCAAACGCAAAAGCAAAGCAGACCGTTGACGATGCCAACGCAAAGGCTGCCGAGATTCACACAATTATGATGCAGCAGACCGAGAGAGAACAGATAGTTCTCCAGAGAACAAGAAAAGAAGTGCAGGACTATACAAACAAGATTCTTGCCGCATACAGCGCACATATCGAGAATATTAAGGCTATGCCGAAGGCTTGCGAGAATGAGTTCATGATAAATACCGTTAAGGAAGTTGAGGCGAGAAAGCCTGAGGACAGCGCATTTGCAAAGAAGCCTGCACCTGCACCTGCTCCGGCAAAGCCTGCGTCCGAAGCAAAGCATGCACCTGCTCCGGCAAAGCCCGCTCCCGAAGCTAAGCCTGCACCTGCTCCGGCGAAGCCCGCTCCCGAAAAGAAGGCGGAAGAAAAGGTAACGGGTGAATCTGTGCTTTTCAGCCTTAAAAACGAGAAGGAAGAAAAGAACGCTCCCACATCCGAACTTGAGTTCGGAAAGAACAAGTAATTATAATAACTGAAATAACGTCAGAAAAATACCGGACAACGAAAGGAATCGGAATTAATGCTATATATCGCTCTTGCGGCAGCCGCAGGACTTATCGGGCTCGACCAGCTGACAAAGATACTGATTGACAGTAATATGCAGCTTCACCAGTCGATACCGATAATATCATTCGGAGATACAAATGTACTGAATATCACCTACGAGAGAAATCCCGGAGCCGCTTTCAGTATCCTTGAGGGAAAACAGCTGTTTCTCATACTGTTTACGGCTGTGGTTATCGTTGTTATGCTGTATCTGATGCTTTCAAAAAGAGTGAAGAAGCCGAAGTATATATGGTCCATGTCGCTTATAGTGGCAGGCGGTATCGGTAACCTTATCGACAGAGTGATAAGAGGCGAGGTAGTTGATTTTATCGATGTAAGGATAATCAACTTCGCCGTGTTCAATGTTGCGGATATATGCGCCGTTCTCGGAGCGCTTGGATTACTGCTTTTTGTTGTAGCAGACGAGATAAAAGAGCAGAAGAACAAACGCTCATCAAAGAAAAGTACAGCAGCCGGGGAAATAGAGAAATCAACAAACGAAGATAAATAACACCGCTATGGAGGGTAACGTTGCATTACGAATTTACCTGTAAAACAGGCGGCGATAGAACAGACAAGTTTCTTGCATTGCAGGATACGGGAATAACCAGATCAGCAGCCGCCGCTCTTATTGAGCAGGGCTGCTGTCTTGTAAACGGGAAAATTGCCGCCAAGAATCAGAAACTCAAAACGGGAGATACAGTGACGCTTGATGTGCCGGAGGCTCAGCCTGCGGATATTCTGCCCGAAAACATACCGCTCGATATAGTCTATGAGGACAGCGACCTGCTGGTAGTGAACAAGCCTAAAGGAATGGTGGTGCATCCTGCGCCGGGTCACTACAGCGGAACGCTTGTAAATGCGCTTATGTACCACTGCGGCGACAGCCTGTCGGGGATAAACGGGGTTATAAGGCCCGGTATCGTACACAGGATAGACAGGGATACGAGCGGACTTCTTATCATAGCAAAGAACGATACCGCACACAATATACTTGCCGAACAGATAAAGGTACACAGCTTTACAAGGGAATATATGGCGGTCGTTCAGGGCGTTATAAAAGAGGACGGGACGGTCGATGCGCCTATAGGCAGACACAAGACCGACCGCAAGAAGATGTGCGTTACGACCGAGAATTCAAGAGAGGCGGTAACCCACTATTTTGTCGAGCAGACTTACAGAAACAATACGCTTGTAAGGCTTCGTCTTGAAACGGGAAGGACGCATCAGATAAGGGTGCACATGGCATATATCGGACATCCGGTGACGGGTGACGAGGTGTACGGAAACGGCAGTCCGAAGTGGCTATGCGGTCAGTGCCTGCACGCAAAAAAGATAGGATTTATCCACCCTGACGGGCGGTATATGGAATTTGACAGCGAGCTGCCCGACTACTTCAAAAAGCTGCTCGCAAACCTCGAAACGCAGAAGACAGAGATATAAACGGCTTGAACAAAGGAAAGAAACTATGGACTTCAAAAATGTGATAATAATGAGTGATCTTGACGGCACGCTCCTTGACGATAAGAAAGAGATTTCTCCAAGGGATATGGAATCGATAAACGAATTCTGTGACAAGGGCGGAATGTTCACGATAGCTACCGGCAGAGGCTATTCAATGGCACGGCCGGTTGCGGAAAAGCTGATGCTGAGGATACCTGCGGTCATCTTCAACGGGTCGGCGGTGTATGACTTTGACAAGGACGAATTCCTGTGGCAGAGCGAGGTTACGCAGAAAGCCAGAGATTACATAAAACTGGTTATGGACAGGTTCCCCGATGTAGGCATAGAGGTGCTTCACAAGCACACGGTATATGTGCCGGCACTGAACGATGTTGAGAGGGCTCATATGGCGCTGGAGAACGTACACGGGGATGTATGCAGGCTTGACGATATTCCGCATGAGGGCTGGCTTAAGGTGCTGTTTGCCTACCCTGAGGACAAGATGCCTGAGCTTGCGAGGTTCATAGATGAGCATTGTGCCGAGGGGACAAACAGGGTACTGTCTGCGCCGTTCTTCTACGAGCTTCTGCCCGAGGGCGTGAGCAAGGCTTATGGATATAAGCAGCTTCTGAGGGTGACGGGAAGCGAGGACAGGTACACTGTGGCGGCAGGAGACTATCCGAATGACGCTGAAATGGTACGCAGTGCCGATCTGGGAGTTGCTGTAAGTAATGCGCACGATGAGGTAAAATCATCAGCTGATGTAATAATAGGATCAAACAACGAGGATCCGATGACGCAGATCATAGATATAATCAGGAAAATGTGAGAAATCACACCTTGAGCGACAAGTGATGAATTTCGATGAATTATAACGCTGATTTTATCTAAATATTGAAATAAAAGTAATAAACTGTAAGCAAAAAAATGTTGAAGTCCGAATGTAATTATATGGGAATTTAAGGAAGCTTAGGAGTAACGAACAGTTCGACAAGCAGAGCAAGGCATTAAGAGACTTTTTGTGTTTGCATATTTACAGAAAAAGTCTGTCTTGATAATCATAGTGATTATTCGATGATTAGATACACGATAATACAAATATGATACAGAGAATAACACTTTGATAAGCAATAGATTTGATAGAAAACAATATACTGATTATATTAAAGTGTCGAAATCGGCAACGAAGAAATTAACAGTGTAAAAGTCAATTGCTCGGTACAAGGAAAGTTTTTACAAATGGTGCGGAAAGACTTGCGGCAAAATAAAGACTGCCATAAAAATTACAGTTTGTAGAAAAAGTATGTTTTTTCAAAAAAAGTGCTTGTTCTCAATCCCTATCCCCTTTAGGACACTCTGATGGCTTTGCTTCGTGCAAAGCTTGGTGTGTCCTTATTTCGGCATCCTTGCCGAAAACCCCTTTCCCTGGGAAAGGGGCTATATTACTGGGGCTACCGCCCCTAGACCCTGTCGGGGGCTACGCCCCTGCGACCCCATTTTTATATAATCAAGAGGTTTATCGACAGTCTGAAAAATAAAAGACTGCTATAATAAAGTGAACGGCAGTAAAAGCATCATTACAAACGGAAATGCGCAGAAATGGCTCAATATGGTGCTAAAATATTTATGGCTGCTTGGGGCTTTGCCGAATGACATAAAAGAGGAACGGCTTCACGCCCCGATTGACAGTTATATATTGCAGAAGCTGTGGAATTTAAAGGCGGAAGGAGTAACCTGCTCAGCGGTTGCGTTTTATTACAAAGGAAATAATGGTGCGGAAAGACTTGCGGCAAAATAAAGACTGCCATAAAAATTAAAGACTGCTATAATAAAGTGAACGGTAGAAAAAGCATCATTACAAATGGAAATGCGCAGAAATGGCTCAATATGGTGCTAAAATATTTATGGCTGCTTGGGGCTTTGCCGAATGACATAAAAGAGGAACGGCTTCACACCCCGATTGACAGTTATATATTGCAGAAGCTGTGGAATTTAAAGGCGGATGGAGTAATCTGCTCAGCGGATGCGTTTTATTACAAAGGAAATAGTTGGAGTAAAATAAGCGATTACGATGATTATTTCGATTTGCAGAAAGTTATAAGAGTTATGGCGGAGCAAGGCGGGAAAACCGTTATAGAGCAGGAAAACGAGGCGTGGATCGAGATGGCAATCAAGAGGAAAAGAATCTTGGCTCATAAGCGTGAAACGAAAGGAGTAAAGCATGAAACGTGAACCCGATTACAAGCTGAAAAAGCGTCTGGAGCGTATGGAACACGAAAAGAAGATGAACCGGACATATAACAGAAACTGGATAATATGTATCGGCTCGCTTGCAATTATCATATTGGCGGTTTTTGTGTTCGGCGGGAAGTGAGGTCGAAAGACGGCAGTACGGCTGAGTTTGGCGAGTATGCGGCTATAAAGCGGATATGTATAAATAAGTTCAAATTACAAGCTGAAAAAGCGTCTTGAGCGTATGGAACACGAAAAGAAGATGAACCGGACATATAACAGAAACTGGATAATATGTATCGGTTCGCTTGCGATTATCATATTGGCGATTTTTGTGTTCGGCGGGAAGTGAGGTCGAAAGACGGCAAATCCAATCGGTTAAGAAATAAAGGCACGGCCTGTGTAAGCTGCCGTGCCTTTTGCTGTTGCATAATATGTAGATGGGAAAGAGAATATAAGGGGGTAAGCGGTAAGCAGTGATGGCGATAAGGCGGCATAATGATGCATAATCAGTGAGCCGATGGCTTGACAATCGACTTTATCAATGATATACTTAAGATAAATTATTACAGCTTAATTTACAGTGTTCGTGAGAGATGTTCAGACAAATATCAACCGGCGAATAAGAAATAATTGATATTTTGGCACAGCTCTTTTGCGAGGGGCTGTGCCTGTTTATATATTGCAAAATTTCAGGAGGAGATAGTATGAGAATCAGAAAAACCGCTTCGGGTATTACGGCGGCTATAATGCTTGCTACAGCCGTTTGTTCTCCGCTTTGCGATAATCTTCCGTTAGCAAGCGGAGGGGTCGCTGTTGTTGCCGGCGCAGAAAAAGTGAATAGCGCATCTGCCCAAAAGAGCGTTACCGATTACAGTTATACGGTAACTCCGCTCCTTGAGCCGTTCAATGAATATTTCTTTGTAAAGACGGATAATCCCGATCCCTGCTCGTTCAGATTTATTGATAAATCGTCAATCTACGGCGATAGCGGAAATATCAGTCCGAACCGTGATTATCGCAATGACGGTCCGTATTTGTATGAAGATATAAAGTATGAGAACATTCAGACAGGCCGAGTTGACGGGGGATATATCTTCAGAGGGTCATACACTGATGGCGGAGAGGTCGAACTTCAGAGTAACGTAAGTACCTACTATTCTTCGACATGGGAAGATACCGGTGTTAAGCTAAGACTTCCGACATTAAAAGACGATGTCGATTATCTTATTGACACATATGCGACGAAATCGGATTTTTTCGATAATATGGATGCGGTAGAGAGCGGATTTTCTTCGATATGCCTTTACAGCGGATCATATATACGGGGCGAATTGTACAAAGTCGGTAATTACTGGGGAATGTCCACTTCTCCGCACAAGGATCAGCTTTTCTATATTCAATCTCCGTATAAGCGCAAAAACAGTAAACCGCTTTTTGCATCGACAGCCTATCCTTACCGCTATGATTCACTTGGCTTTCCGAGCGTATTGTCAACGGTAGCAAAAAGGCTTGACAGCACGGCTGAGGTGTCGTGGAACGAAAACTATCATTATCTTGTAGACGTAACGTATAACGGAGAAACACGTTCTTACGGAGGCGCAGGAACCGGCGAGGGACAGGGTATAAGCAACGATAAGATAAAGCAGTATTTTACATTCACAAACAGCTCTGCCAAGCTGACAACGGACAGCTTAAGGGAACTGCTGAAATATTATGCCTCGATAAAGATAGAGGACGATGTACCCCGTGAGGATGCACTTACATGGAAGAGTATTTATGATACTGTAGGGGAAGGCTCATGGGTGCGACTGATAACAATCACCGGCATATTCGGAGGCTCGGGCATCGGATACAGCTATCTTTATAAGGACGGCGACGGAGACTATTTCAGCACCCAAAATGCCGGAAATGCCGGCGGTGAAATATACTGGGGCGGAGATCTCGGATATGCTTCAGATGTATGGGTAGACGGCAGATATGTTGATGCATATGAGAATTTTGTTCCGGGAGAAAAATTCGAGAATCATCCTACAAGCAGTATTTTCATAAAGACGGATCTGCCTCTTGTAAAATACAAGACCGAGTACAAATACGACTATGATACAGGAAAATATGTGTCATATAGCACGGTCACTTCTGTTGAAATTAAAAAGAATAATGTTTTATTCAATTATTCTTCCAATGATAATATATGGACGGCAAGCTATGGCTCGTTTGAAAACGGATACGCATATTATGACAAAATAAAAGAGTTTGTCGAAAAAGGTCAGTTGGATAAAAAGTATCTTGATATGGTGACGCTGACACCGGATGAGGTCAAAGCACTTAAGGTAGACAGAAATACTGATGCTGTTCCCGATAAATACTTTGTTTATGATATGACCGAAGAACCGGGAACAAGCTCTGAAAAGCACATTCACAGTTTTACAAGCACGGTAGTTAAACCCACAGAAACGGCTCAAGGCTACACTCTTCATACCTGTACAAAGTGCGGTTACAGCTACAAAGATAATTATACGCCTGCGTTAAAGCCGACAGAATTAACCGGAGTGAAGGTAAAGACGCAGGGAACTGCCTCGCTTACTCTTGCGTGGGATAAGAACGCAAGTGCAAAGGGATATATCATTGAGCAGTACAAGGGCGGTAAGTGGACGCAGATTGCAAAGACGAGCAGTAACACAGCGGTTACATATACTGTAAACGGACTTGCGGCGGACAGGACATATACCTTCAGAATCAAAGCTTATGCTATTTCGGGCGAATCGGAGATATACAGCGACTATGTGAGAATCGCAGGCAAGACAAGGATAGCAAATGTTGCCTCGTTCAAGGGCAGTGCGGTTTCTGCAAGTGCGGTAAAGCTCGACTGGAGCAAGAATGACAAGGCTACAGGCTATGTTATCGAGCAGTACAGGGGCGGAAAGTGGACGGCGCTTGCTACTACAAAGAACAATACCACGCTTACGTTTACTGTGAAGGGACTTGCAGAGGGTACTACTTATTCTTTCAGAATAAAGTCGTTCAGAAAGACGGGAAGTACGACCGATTTCAGTGAGTATACGGCTATAAAGGCGGCTACGCTTCTTGACGGTGTGTCCAATCTCAAGGTTACATCGGTAACAGGCTCGTGGATAACTCTTGAGTGGGCTAAGAATGACAAGGCTACCGGCTATTCTATAGAGCAGTACAAGGGTGGTAAGTGGACGGTAATCGCTACTACGAAGAATAATACCACGCTTAAGTTTACTGTTAAGGGACTTAAGAATGATACTACCTATTCGTTCAGAATAAGGGCGTATAAGACTGCCGGCGGTGTTACAGCTTACAGCGATTATGTGAGAATAGCAGGCAAGACGAGGATACCGAATGTGGCTGCGTTCAAGGGCAGTGCGGTTTCACAATCGGCGGTGAAGCTCGACTGGAGCAAGAATGACAAAGCTACAGGCTACGTTATCGAGCAGTATAAGGGCGGTAAGTGGACGGCACTTGCTACTACAAAGAACAACACCACGCTTACGTTTACTGTGAAGGGGCTTGCAAAGGGTACTACTTATTCTTTCAGAATAAAATCGTTCAGAAAGACGGGAAGTACAACTGAGTTCAGCGAGTATACGGCTATAAAGGCGGCTACATTAAAATGACAGCTTATGTAAGCCTAACAGGCAAACAATTTATTCTGTGTTAAAAGGAGAGAGGTTATGAAATTCAAGAAATTGACCGCCGGTATAGTGGCGGCGGTAATGGCATTTACGGCCGTTGCAACACCGCTGGGGGATAATCTGCCGGCGGTGAGGGAGAGTACGAGTTTGACGGCAGGGGCGGCAACCATAGATCAAAATTATGTTTGGAATAAAATTAACAAATTGAAAGAATTATTCCCAACAGGTAGCTATTTTACTAAAAATGGTAAAAATAGCTGCCATACAAACGTAATATATAAAAGTAATTACAGCTATTGCTATAGTATGTCTTGCCCCGATTGTAAATTAGAAAACGTGTTGATTTACAATTCGAAAGCTAAAAACACGGTTGTTCCTAATGTGTGTAAACATAAAGCACGTTATAGTTGTTGCGGATTTGCCACTTTTGTTTTTTGTTATATATTTGAGCATGATACAGAAGAAAATATTACAGAATTTTCGAGTAGTACATATGGCGGTATCAACGACAGTTTTTTGTCAAAATTGAAACCAGGTGATTTTATAACTTGTGATAATGGTACCCATTATGCAGTTTTTTTAGGTTACGATAACAATAATATATATTTATATGAATCGAATTATGATAGTCCTAATCAAGTGGAATACTATCATGCAAGAAGTAGAAAAGGTTTGAAATGGAGTAAATTTGATGTTAAACGTTCAAAATCATATTCTGATAATGGCGGTGAAGCTATAAAAGCATCAGACCATTATAAACTTACTTCTCCTGACGGATATCAAACTATAAGAAAAGAAGCCTCAACAAATTCTGCTAACTTAGGCTCAATAAATGCTGGCAATATTGTATGCGTAACCAAATACAGCAGTGATAACAAGTGGGGATATTTAACGTACAACGGTGTTTCAGGTTGGATACGTTTGTATTATGTCGAAAAAACGGGAAGCACTCACTCCTACGGTTCGTGGTATACAAAGACTTCGGCGACCTGCACGAGCGGAGGAACGGAAGAACGTAAATGCTCCTGCGGAGCGACAGAGAGCCGTTCGACTTCGGCGCTCGGTCATAACTATGGTTCATGGTCTACTGTAACAAATGCTACCTGCACATCAGGCGGAAGTGAAAAGAGAACCTGCTCAAGATGTTCAAACAGCGAAACACGCTCGACTTCTGCGTTAGGACACAATTACGGAAGTACATATTTTGAGGCGGATCATCCGCATAAGTATGCACATTTGTGTCAGAGATGCGGATATAAGGAGTTTACCGGCGGCAATTTAGATTATTATTGTCTGTGTGCAACCTGTACTCATCTGACGAAGCCTGAGGTTACGAAAATTACAGGCGATTTAGTTGATAATTCCGAGATTACGATTGAATGGACTGCAAGCGAAAGTGATAAGCTGGCTAACTATTGGCTTGATGTATTTGACCCTGACGGACAAAATGTAGTTGATGTAAGTACCGGGAAAATAAACAGTTATACATTTACTCCTGTTAAAACCGGTACATATACCATTAAAACCTACGCCGCTCCTATCGGAAATAAGGATGGTAACGGAAGCGTAGGCGCAGAAACAACAATCGAGATTGGCTGTAATCATAACTACAGTACAGAGATTGTGAATCCGACATACGATAATGAGGGCTACACGCTTCATACCTGCACAAAGTGCGGTTACAGCTATAAGGATAATTATACGCCTGCGTTAAAGCTGACAGAATTAACCGGAGTGAAGGTAAAGACGCAGGGAACTGCCTCGCTGACTCTTGCGTGGGATAAGAACGCAAGTGCAAAGGGATATATCATTGAGCAGTACAAGGGCGGTAAGTGGACGCAGATTGCAAAGACGAGCAGTAACACAGCGGTTACATATACTGTAAACGGACTTGCGGCGGACAGGACATATACCTTCAGAATCAAAGCTTATGCTATTTCGGGCGAATCGGAGATATACAGCGACTATGTGAGAATCGCAGGCAAGACAAGGATAGCAAATGTTGCCTCGTTCAAAGGCAGTGCGGTTTCTGCAAGTGCGGTAAAACTCGACTGGAGCAAGAATGACAAGGCTACAGGCTATGTTATCGAGCAGTACAAGGGCGGAAAGTGGACCGCAATTGCTACCACAAAGAACAATACCACGCTTACGTTTACTGTCAAGGGACTTGCAAAGGGTACTACTTATTCTTTCAGAATAAAGTCGTTCAGAAAGACGGGAAGTACGACCGAGTTCAGTGAGTATACGGCTATAAAGGCGGCTACGCTTCTTGACAGTGTGTCCGATCTCAAGGTTAAATCGGTAACAGGCTCGTGGATAACTCTTGAGTGGGCTAAGAATGACAAGGCTACAGGCTATTCTATCGAGCAGTACAAGGGCGGTAAGTGGACGGTAATCGCTACCACGAAAAACAACGCAACGCTTAAGTTTACTGTTAAGGGACTTAAGAATGATACCACATATTCATTCAGAATAAGGGCGTATAAGACAAGCGGCGGTGTTACAGCTTACAGCGATTATGTGAGAATAGCAGGCAAGACGAGGATACCGAATGTGGCTGCGTTCAAGGGCAGTGCGGTTTCACAATCGGCGGTGAAGCTCGACTGGAGCAAGAATGACAAAGCTACAGGCTACGTTATCGAGCAGTATAAGGGCGGTAAGTGGACGGCACTTGCTACTACAAAGAACAACACCACGCTTACGTTTACTGTGAAGGGGCTTGCAAAGGGCACTACTTATTCTTTCAGAATAAAATCGTTCAGAAAGACGGGAAGTACGACCGAGTTCAGTGAGTATGCAAGTGTTAAGGCGGCTACGGATAAATAAGCTGTTGGCGGTTCGGGTTTTGTCGGTTTGCACGATTTAATCTGAATTGCAGGTCTTACCGGAAAAATATTACAATCAGGGCATGGTCCACGAGGGTGGGCTGTGCCTTTTTTGTCGTTATGAGTGCTGATTTTGCCCGGCTGTTGAATCGGGGAAAACAGAAGTGTTATTATTGATATATGGATTTTGTTTGTGGGCAAGCTGTTATGCCGGAAACGGCAGTTACGGCTTTCGCAAATGCAAATATAGAGAAAAGGAGAAAATCAATGAATGGTAAGAGAGTGAGAATGGCTGTAATGTCGGCGGTGATTCTGTCGGCGCTCGCTGTGAGCGGTTGTTCGTCGGAGGGAAGCGTTTCGTATAACGGATCGGGTGAGAAGGCGGACGATGTATCCGCATCGCTTTCGGCTCCGGTAACTTCCGATACAACAAACAGCAGTGAAAGCAAGGAAACGCAGGAGCAGACATCTTCTGAAAGCAAGCCTGCCGTTACAAGCACAAATAAAGCGGAAACAACAGCCGTTACAACAAAGAAGGATAACGCTGTAAAATCGGAATGGAAAGAAACAAAGGCTGACGGCACAAAGTATGTTACTGTGGGCTGTTACAGCAGGGAAAAAGCCGTTCTCGGAGCAAAAACGGTAAAGCTGTATAACGTCAACGATAAGGTCACGGTGGTAGCTGTGACCGATACGGGATACGCAAAGCTGAAGGACGGTACTTTTATACATAACGATTTTCTGTCGGACAGCAAGGTGACGGTCACGGCTGCACCGACAAGCCAGTCGTCAAAGAAGCCGACAGAGCAGAAGCCGGCACAGTCGCAGACTTCGGAGTATTCCTGGGTGATAAAGCCGAGTTATGTGTATGATGAGGTGGAGATACTGATGGATTGCCAAGTAAATCCCGACTCTATAAAAGGTGAGGATGAAATATCAATTCCGTATGGCTATACATATAAGATAGCAAAAGTAACTCCGACACCTGATGATCCGTACAGCAGCTATATGTATGAACCCGGCGGCAGAATTAATGGTATATTTGTTGTGACGACAAACGGGAAAAAATATGCAGTTGATTCTTCGGGCAAAAAAATTGTTAATCAAGGTTTTGATTATATAACAAACCCATATGGTCTGATTGCGTTCAGAAACGCAAACGATGATAAATGCTACAGTCTTGATGATAACGGAAAACTAATGGAAGTTCATGATATGTATGTGCATAACTGGGGCATTTTTCCTGAACTTGTGTATGATTTGAGTACCGGCGTTGTTTTTCGCTATGACTACGGCGGAATACGTGATAATGACTATGAGGTTAAAAATGCTACAGTCATATATTCTGCGTATATAAATGACCAAAAACATATAGAGGAAAAAGTTAAGGTTGGATTATATCGGGGAAACACATTTTTAGTTCCGTGCGAATATGACGGCTGTTTATCGGATTTCACAAAACATAACTGTGGTCTGGTAATTACACCTCCGGCTGATAACAGGCTGGTATTCTATAAAGGTAACAAAATATATATCTTTGATGATGACGGAAAATGTTATTCGAAAGGTGTTTACGACAAGCCCGACAGCAATCAGGGAATGTACTATCTGAACGGCTATCTTCCTGTATGCAAAGGCGGTAAATGGGGGCTTATTGACATCAACGGAAAAGAAGTGCTGAAGTGTCGGTTTGAAGATATTACTTCGGTTTATGACGGTAAGGCGTGGGCTAAGGAGAACGGCAAGTGGGGCGTGATAAAGCTTGCGTGAGATGAATAAATAAACGGCGGACGGCAATAAGAGCGTAAGCTGTGTATAAGAAAACGACCGAAGGCACTGTTGATGGTGTCCTTCGGTTGTTTTTTGTTTTATGTACTGAGGCGGTTACGGTGATGTTGCATCTGTGCATCGACACTGATGGCTGACGAGACAGTGACGCAAAGCCCACAAAGCGTTCTTATAGGGATAGAGAATTTGCTCTATTTTTATAAAAACAAACTTTTTTCTACAAGCTGAAATGCCCCCGATAAATCAGGGGCATTGGGTGTAGCTGTCTGAACTGTCTGAGCTATCTGAACAGTATACGGCAATAATCACGTCTGCCGTTTATAATGCGGTATATGTAGACCGCATTACCGTCAACTTTATAGAATATCATATAACCACGGCAGACAAGATATCTGAAGTCTGTTTTTATATTGATCTTTGCATCAAGCAAAGAGCCGATTAAAGGCGTATCTTTTAACTGCTTGTAAGCTTTGACTATATCTTTTATGAGTCTGCCTGCGGCGCTTGGATTGTCGAGCTCTTCGGAAATATAACTGTAAATACTATGCAGGTCGTCTGCGGCAAGCGGAGAAAGCAGTAATTTCATATTATATCTCCAATGGCTTTGTCGGCTTCAGCCTCCGACAGCCAACCTTTTGTTTCAGCTGATTTTTCGGCTTTGTTAAGTTCGGATAGCAATTTCAATGTGGCACGTTGCTTTTCATAATCGTCAATGTCCAGTATTACATAACGACCTCTGCCGTTTTTGGTGAGAAATACGGGTTCACCTTCGGAAATATCGTTCAGAACCGCATTGTAATTGCGTAAATCGGAAACAGGTTTGATATTCGGCATAAAATGCACCTCCTTATTTGCTGTAATTATTGTAGCATAATTTTAAGTGAAAATCAACAGAGTATAAAGAAAAAGCAAAATTCATAAAATTTTTCACTTTCCCTATTGACAACGGCGGATAAATGTAGTATAATCATCAAGTAAATTAAATTGTGAAACAAAAGCAGAGAAGCACTCTCACCCATTTACGCCGAAAGGTTGTTCAATGAGGTAATTACAGAAATTTCCGACGATTTATGGCGCTGTACGGCGTTATAAATCTGTCTGTAATATTTGTACAGCGTGAGAGAATCTGCATTGCAGTTTATCACGCTTTTTGTTTTGCATAAAACGATTTGTTTTCAGAAAGGCGGTGCTTTACAATCAGCACAAAAGAACAACTCATCAACGAAGAGATAAATGAAAAAGAGGTCCGTGTGATCGGAGCTGACAATGAGCAGCTCGGCATTATGTCTTCGGCGCAGGCTCTTGATATGGCGATTGAGGCTGACTTAGACCTCGTGCTTATCGCTCCTTCGGCTACTCCTCCGGTATGTCGTATAATGGATTACGGCAAGTTCCGTTTTGAGCAGTCAAAGAAGGAAAAGGAATCTAAAAAGAACCAGAAACAAGCTGAGCTTAAAGAGATACAGATGTCGCTGAACATCGACACCAACGACTTTAACACGAAGGCTAATCAGGCTATAAAGTTCCTTAAAAACGGCGACAAGGTTCGTATCAAGGTTCGTTACAGACGAGCAAGAGAGCTTTCACACGCAAATCTTGGTGAGGAGCTTATGCAGAGAGTTCTTGAGGCTGTTTCGGAGTACGGTGCTTGTGAAAAGCCTGCAAAGCTGGAGGGCAAGAACTATATGGCAGTTGTAGCTCCCAAGGCTGCGGCAGGCGGTAAGAAAGCAAAGAAGGACGCCGATAAAACGGCGGAAACTAAATAAGGAGGATTCCACTCATGGCAAAGAAGATCAAGATCAAAACCCACAGCGGTGCTAAAAAGCGTTTTAACATCTCCAAGAACGGTAAGGTCAAGTACCAGAAGACGAACCGTCGTCACAGACTGACACAGAAGGCTACAAAGAGAAAGCGTATCAACCGTGCTGCAGGATACTGCGACAAGACGAACGTTGCAGAAGTTAAGAAGCTCATACCTTACAAATAAAAACTAACTGCGACCGTTTCGGCGCAATATTCACTATAGGAGGAATTTAACGATGGCTCGTATTAAAGGTGCATTAGCAACTCGTAAGAGAAGAAATAAAACATTAAAGCTGGCAAAGGGCTACTGGGGCGGCAAGAGCAGACTTTTCAAGACTGCCAAGGAAGCTGTCTGGAAGTCAGGTCAGTATGCTTACATCAGCAGACGTTTAAAGAAGAGAGATTTCAGAAAGCTCTGGATCGCAAGAATCAATGCCGCTTGCAAGATGAACGGTACAAACTATTCTACATTCATCAACGGCTTAAAGAAGGCTAATATCGGTCTTAACAGAAAGATGCTGTCAGAAATCGCTATCAACGATCCTGCAGGTTTTACTGCACTTGTTGAGAAGGCTAAGGCTGCTCTTTAAGAGAAAACAACACGCCCATAATAAATGGGCGTGTGATTTTTTATATAATGGGGAAGGAATGCGGCTGTGCTTAGGCACATAATAACCGTTATCAGTACATATCCTTTGTGTGATGCTTGTAATAGAAAATATAACTGCCTATTGCGCCTGCGACCACGAAAATGAATGTTATTATAAGGCGGTTCATAAGGTTGCCTGCAATCTCGGTGTACTTCATTGAGTAGTTCGCAAGATCGGCAAGAATGCCGTTTATGTTTACCGTGTTTCCTGCCTCCTGTTCCTTTAAGAATATCTGGAACAGGTATGCAAAGCCGTTTGATAATGCCCAGCCCGCAAAGGTGAGAATGGCTGTCATAATGCAGTCGACCGTCTTTAGCTTCTTTGAGAAAACGGTGTAGAGCGAAATAACCGCGGCGGACATGATTATACCGCCCAGCCAGCCGACAAGATCGGACATCATAATAAACACAACGAATATGGCACAGCCGATCAGAAGTCCGAGCAGACCGCCTAAGATACCTTTGACAGTACCCCTTATATTATACGGAGGGCGGACAGTTCCGTCTGAGCGTATATGCTTTGTGAGAATTGTGTAATCCTCAAGCTCAAGCACTTTTGCCACCTGTATGGGAGTGGTTTTACGCATTTCGCTTTTTAAATAGGCTGTGAGTTTTTCCAAAAATTCAATGAGCAACGGCAGATTTTCCTGCATAAGATTATATCCCTTGCAGTAAATGTTTACGCAGCCGTCGACATTTTCGATGCCGAGCATAGTTTTCTTGGGAAAGCGTTCAGCCATAATGTATATTCTGCCGAACTGGCGCTCGGTGATGACTGCACCGCATACTATATCAAATCTGTGCTTTTTATCGTTGTCAAAAACGACAACGGGAACACCGTTTTTTACACCGCTGAGCGTGGCGGTTTCGGGATCGTATTTAAGTCCTGTTTCCTTTTCAATAAGGCTTAGCTCGGAAAATATCATGAAAAAAATCCTTTCTTGTCCGTTACGGATAATGAAATTTTAGCATAAGGACACGCAAAAGTCAAGAAACTGAGTGTTAAGGAGAAATATGGAAATTACATCTAAACAGAACACATATATAAAGGAATACCGCAAGCTGACGGAGCAGAGGAAGTACCGCAGGCAGACTGGGTATTTCGTGTGCGAGGGGGCAAAGCTGGCGGTTGAAGCGGTCAAAAGCGGATGTGCGTTAGGCGAAAACGCATATTATACTGCCGCCGCCGCAGAGAAATATCCCGAATGTATAAGTCTGCTGAGGGAAAGCTGTAAGATGATACAAATAAGCGAGGAGGTGGCGGACAGCATTTCCGACACAAAATCGCCGCAGGGAATATTTATTACTGTAAGACATCTTGACAAAATTCTGAATTTAAGTACAATAGATAGTAGCAGGCAGTTTATAATATTGGAAAATTTACAAGATATGGGTAATATTGGCACGATAATACGTTCCTGTGACGCATTTTCGATTGACGGTGTGATACTTGCAGGAGATTGTGCGGATGTGTTTGCTCCCAAAACGGTAAGAAGTGCGATGGGCTCGCTGTTCAGACTGCCGATATACTGCTGTGATACCGAAGAAGCGATAACGCTTTTGCAAAAGGGCGGATTTACCGTGTATTCGGCGGAGCTTTCGGATAGGTCGGTGAAGCTGGGAGAGGAAAAGCTGCCTCAAAAGACCGCTGTTGTTATCGGCAACGAGGGCAACGGTGTCAGCAATACCGTGAAAAAGCTGTGCGACAAGTCGCTGTTTATACCAATAAGCAGTGCGGAGAGCCTTAACGCATCGGTTGCGGCATCGGTTATTGCGTGGGAAATGTCGAAGGTCAGAGAGTAAGCTTGACGTTAAATACGGTTAATAATTGCGGTTTATAATTCAGCGTTGAGATTGCAAGCCGTAATTTAATTGTTGAGAATTGCTTGTATAACGCAGAAGCGACAATAAGGTTTGTAGCAACGATCCCTCAGTCTTGCGACAGTCAAACGGGAATGATTTTAACGTTGAAATAATCGCTGAACATAGAGGTATGGATAACGGCTTCGCTTGTCGCAATCCAGCTCCCTTTGGCAAGGGAGCCAAGAAAGATAGTGCAACGGAAGATGATAGCACACCTTCATTATATAAGCAAAAAGCTAAGATAAAACGTTAAAAGGGTGCGGCTAAAGCCGCCCGCCGTACACAAACCGTAGAAATACGCAAACAGTTTGAAAGGCGAATTTGAACCGGCACATTGCCGGAAGGGTGCGGCGAGAGCCGCCCGCCGTACACAAGCTGTCGGCGATACGCAAACAGTTTGAAAGGCGAATTTGAACCGGCACAATGCCGACGGATTTGAACCGGCACATTGCCGTTTTGCTAAGACAAAATTAAAAAGCAAAGATAAAATGTTAAAAGGGTGCGGCTAGAGCCGCCCGCCGTACACAAACCGTAGCAATACGCAAACGGTTTGAAAGGCGAATTCGGAGCGGCACGTTGCCGTGGAAAGGAAGACGAAAAATTTGTCCCATCTGGTAATAGTTGAGTCGCCTGCGAAGGCGAAAACAATTGAGAAATATCTCGGAAAGGATTATTCCGTAGTAGCATCTGTAGGTCATATCCGTGACCTGCCGAAGTCGAAGCTCGGAGTTGACGTTGACAACAACTTTGAGCCTAAGTATGAGAACAAAAAAGATAAGGCGGCTCTTATAAAAGAACTTAAGAAAGATGCAAAGGCATCTGACATAGTATATCTTGCGACCGACCCTGATAGAGAGGGAGAGGCTATTTCGTGGCATCTGGCACACGTCCTTGGGATAAGCCCGGACGCACCTGTGCGTGTAACGTTCAGCGAAATCACAAAGAGCGGTATTGAGGCAGGTATGAGCCATCCGAGAACGCTTGATATGGACCTTATCAACGCACAGCAGGCAAGACGTATACTTGACCGAATAGTAGGCTATAAATTAAGCCCGTTCTTATGGAAGAAAGTCAGACGAGGTCTTTCGGCAGGCCGTGTACAGTCGGTTGCGGTAAGGCTTATCGTTGACAGAGAGCAGGAGATAGAAAGCTTTGAGGCACAGGAATACTGGAGCATAGACGCAAAGCTGTTGTCCGCTTCGAGCAGACGTGCATTCCCTGCAAAGCTGACAGAGGTAAAGGGCGAGAAGTTCAAGGCACTCAATAAAGAAGAAACCGACAAGGTGCTTGCTATGCTTGAAAACGGCGAGTTTATCATCACCAATATCAAGAACAGCACAAGAAAGAAAACACCTGCACCGCCGTTCACCACATCTACCTTACAGCAGGAAGCGTCAAGAAAGCTGTCTTTCAATGCACGACGTACAATGAAAGCGGCACAGGAACTGTACGAGGGCGTTGAGATACCCGAGATGGGCGCAGTAGGTATTATAACCTATATGCGAACAGACAGCCTGCGTATTTCCGATGAGGCAAAAGCGGCTGCGGCACAGATGATAGAATCGACATACGGCAAGGAATATCTGCCCTCAAAGCCCAGAGTATTCAAGTCGAAGAACAATGCTCAGGACGCACACGAGGCTATCCGTCCGACAATAATCACGCTTACTCCCGAAAAGGTAAAGTCTGCGCTTTCGGGCGACCAGTACAAGCTGTATAAGCTGATATGGGAGCGTTTTATGGCGAGCCAGATGGAAAATCAGCTCCTTGATACAAAGGCGGTAGATATTACCTGCGGAGAGTGTCTGTTCAAGGCAAACGGATATACCGTGAAATTTGACGGCTTTACAAAGCTGTATGAAGAAAGCAAGGATAATGACGAAGAGGAGGGCGGCGCACTGCCGGCTCTTGAAGTAGGCGAAAAGCTGAAGGTAAAAGAACTTACGGGCAACCAGCACTTTACTCAGCCGCCACCGAGATATACAGAGGCGAGCCTTATCAAAGCGCTTGAAGAAAACGGCATAGGCAGACCGTCTACCTATGCGCCGACAATCGCTACAATACTTGACAGGCACTATGTTGAACGTGAGGCAAAGCAGTTAAAGCCGACCTCGCTCGGTATAGTTATAACCGACCTTATGAAAGGTCACTTTGAGCGTATAGTTGACGCAAAGTTTACCGCTCAGATGGAAAGCGACCTTGATAAGATAGAAGCAGGCAAGGCTGACTGGGTGGATGTACTCGGAAAGTTCTACACAGGCTTTGACAAGATGCTGACAAAGGCTGAAAAGGATATGGAGGGCAAGAGGGTAAAGATACCCGATGAGCCTACCGATATAGTCTGTGACAAGTGCGGAAAGCCTATGGTCATAAAGATAGGACCTTACGGAAAGTTCCTCGGCTGTTCGGGATTCCCAGAGTGCAAGAATACAAAGAGAATAGTAAACGAAACAGGCGGACTTTGCCCGCACTGCGGCGGCAAGATGCTTGCGAAGAAATCAAAGAAGGGCAAGCCCTTCTTCGGATGCGAGAATTACAAGGACTGCAACTTTATGACGTGGGATACTCCGCTTGAGGATAAATGTCCAAAGTGCGGTTCTACGCTTTTCAAGAAGGTCGGCAAGCAGGGTCAGGTATACTGCGCAAAGGACGGCTGCGGATATGTGCGTCCTGCCGATGAGGATAAGAAGAACGAAAACTGATAAGGATAGGATAAACTTGGATAAAAAGACTGTTACCGTAATAGGCGCAGGTCTTGCCGGAGTTGAGGCGGCGTGGGCGCTTGCAAACAGAGGCTTTCATGTAAGGCTGTGCGAGATGAAGCCGGAAAAGTATTCGCCTGCCCATAAGTACAAGGGCTTTGCGGAGCTTGTGTGCAGTAATTCGCTGAAAAGTGCGGATACTGCCAGCGCCTGCGGTATGCTTAAGGAAGAAATGCGTTATATGAACTCTGTGACGATGAGAGCCGCAGAGAAAACAAAGGTCGGCGCAGGCGGTGCACTTGCGGTAAACCGCACGGAGTTTTCCGACGCTGTGACCGAAATGATAACTAATCACCCGTATATTGAAATCGTAAACGGCGAGATAACGGAGTTTCCCAAAAGCAATACCGTAATTGCGACAGGTCCGCTGACAAGCGATATATTCGCCGAAAAGATACAGGAGCGCTGTGGAAGTCCGCTCAGCTTCTACGATGCGGCGGCACCCATAGTTACCGCAGAAAGCATTGATATGAGCCTTGCGTTTTTCGCTACACGTTATGACAAGGGCGAGGCGGATTATATCAACTGCCCGATGACAAAGGAAGAATACGAAGCCTTTTATAACGAGCTTGTAAACGCAGAGAGCGTACAGCTAAAAAGCTTTGAGAATCTTAAAGTGTACGAGGGCTGTATGCCTGTAGAGGTGCTTGCAAAGCGTGGAATAGAAAGCGTCCGCTACGGCTGTATGAAGCCTGTGGGGCTTATCGACCCCAGAACAGACAGACGGCCTTATGCGGTGGTACAGCTGAGAAAAGAAAACAACGAGGGTACGCTTTACAACCTTGTGGGATTCCAGACGAATCTTAAATTCGGAGAGCAGAAAAGAGTATTCTCGATGATAACGGGGCTTCAGAATGCGGAATTTGTAAGATACGGCGTTATGCACAGGAACACATTCCTTAATTCTCCCGGTCTGCTTGATAAGAATTTCAGACTTATCGACAGCGACAACATATATTTCGCAGGTCAGATGACGGGTGTTGAGGGATATGTCGAAAGTGCGGCATCGGGCATTATAGCCGGAATAAATCTTGCAAGGGCGCTTGACGGAGAAAAGCCGCTCGAACTGCCAGAAACCTGCATGACAGCGGCACTGGCAAGGCATATAAGCACGGAGAACAAGGACTTTCAGCCGATGGGGGCGAATATGGGAATACTGCCGCCGCTCCCTGAAAGGATAAAGGACAAGAAGCTGAGATACAGGACGATTGCGGACAGGGGACTTGAGGCTCTGAAGAAAGCACTCTGCGAGCAGGGTGTTATCAAAGAGTAAACGAAACAGATTTTACCTTAATGAAAGGAAAACGGATTATGAAAATAGCTATAGACGCATTCGGCGGAGATAATGCGCCGGACGAGGTAGTAAAGGGTGCGGTTGACGCTGTAAAGGAGTACGGAGTTGACATTGTGCTGACGGGCGATACAAAGAAGCTCGACGAGTGCTTTGAAAGACTGGGGCTTTCAAAGGATCATATCACATTTGAGCAGGCTGACGGAGTTATCGAGATAGAGGATAACCCCAAGATGATATTAAAGGAAAAGAAGAACTGCTCTATGGGTGTGGCTATGCAGATGGTAGCTGACGGCAGAGCGGACGCTATGATAAGTGCAGGCAGTACGGCGGCTCTTGTTATGGGCGGTACTCTTATAGTAAAGCGTATAAAGGGCGTAAAGCGTCCGTCACTGACACCTGTAATGCCCGGTCTTAATAATATGTATATACTGCTTGACGGCGGTGCAAACGTTGATTGCCGTCCGGATATGTTAAGACAGTTTGCGGTTATGGGCAGTGTTTATATGAACAAGATAATGGGTGTTGACAACCCCAAGGTCGGACTGCTGAATGTCGGTGCAGAAGAAGAAAAGGGCAGGGAGCTTGAACAGGAAACTTATGCTCTGCTCAAAAACAGCACGCTTAATTTCACGGGCAATGTCGAGGCGAGAAATGCGGCTTTAGGTGAGGTCGACGTTGTTGTAACGGACGGCTTTACGGGTAATATCTACCTTAAAACAGTAGAGGGTATGGGCAAGTTTATGAAGGCTTCGCTCAAGAAGATATTCTTCCGCAACCTCGGCACAAAGATAGGCGCAATGTTTACTATGAAGGGTATCAAGGAAATAAGCAAGCAGATGGACTACAGGGAAACAGGCGGTTCTCCGCTTTTAGGTACGGCAAAGCCTGTGCTTAAGGCGCACGGCAGCAGTGACGCTCTTGCATTCAAGAATGCCGTAAGACAGGCCAAGGATTTCGTTGAGAGAAATGTAATCGCAGAGATGGAAAAGGTGCTGTCGGAAAATACGGAAGGTTGATTTTTGGCTTGCGGGAGGGGCTTCCCTCCCGTGAGAATTATTGAAAGGAAAAGAAATGACAGAGCTTGAACAGATAATAGGCTATACGTTCAAAAATCCTGAGCTTTTAAAAGAGGCTCTTACTCATTCGTCATACACAAACGGAAAACATCTGCGCAGTAACGAGCGTCTTGAATTTTTAGGCGACAGCGTGCTGAGCATTGTTGTGTCCGAGCATCTTTTTGAAAATCTTACTAATCTGCCCGAAGGACAGCTTACTAAGATAAGAGCAAGCGTAGTGTGTGAAAATGCGCTTTATCCCTTTGCAAGAAAAATAGATTTAGGCAAGTATATTTTTCTGGGAAAAGGAGAAGAACATACGGGCGGCAGAGATCGCCACTCGATACTGGCGGACGCATTTGAGGCGCTTATTGCGGCAATATATCTTGACGGCGGATTTGAAGCGGCAAGAAGTTTCATACTGCCGTTTATACCGCCGCTTGACAAGCTGAGTACGGGTAAATTCCTGCTCGGAGATTACAAGACGGTATTGCAGGAGATAATCCAGCAGAACCCGGAGGAACGTGTTACCTATGAGATAAGTGACGAAAGCGGACAGGCGCATAACAAGCAGTTTACGGCGAATGTGCTTCTGAACGGTCAGATAATAGGCACGGGTAAGGGTAAGAGCAAGAAGGAAGCGGAGCAGAGTGCCGCAAAAGAGGCTATAAGCCTTATGGGATATGAAACAAACTAACATTTCGGTATTTATACCGCATTACGGCTGTACGCATATATGCAGCTTCTGCAATCAGAAAACGATAAGCGGACACAGCGAGCCTGTCACTGAAAAGGAGCTTGAAAGCATACTTGAAGGGCAGATTGAAAATCTTAAAGACAGCGGTACGAAGGCGCAGATAGCGTTTTTCGGCGGCAGCTTTACCGCAATAGACAGGGATTATATGATAAGACTGCTGACGGTAGCCAAGCGTTATACAGACACATATCCTGAGCAGTATGACGGTATACGCTGTTCGACAAGACCGGACTGCATTGACGAGGAAATACTCGACATTCTTAAAAGCTACGGCATGACGGCGATAGAACTTGGCGCACAGAGTATGAACGACGAGGTGCTGACAGCTAACCGCAGAGGCCATACGGCACAGGACGTAAGACGTGCCTCACGGCTTATAAAGCAGAGCGGATTTGAACTCGGACTTCAGATGATGACGGGGCTGTATAAGGACACGGAGCAATACTGCATTGATACCGCAAAGGAGTTTATCGCACTCCACTGTGACACGGTGAGGATATATCCGACAGTGATACTTAAGAATACCGAACTTGGCAGACTGCACGAGAGCGGAGTGTATGACAGCTTTACCTTTGAGCAGACAACAAGGCTCTGTGCAAAACTGCTTGATATGTTTAACAAGGCAGGGGTAGCAGTTATCCGTATGGGTCTTCACGCAAGCCGTGATGTTGAGCAGGAAATGATCGGGGGAGTATATCACCCGGCACTGCGTGAGATAGCCGAGAGCATATTGTATCTGGAAAAGATGACCGCTGCGTGCGAGGACGGGGGAAAATACGTCTTTTACACGGACAAGCGTAATATAAGCAAGATAATCGGGCAGGGCGGAGCTAACCGCAATGCGCTTTCACAGCGTGGAATTTCCTTTAAGATAAAGGAAGAGAAAGGCACGGATTTCCGTGCGGAGAGGATCGGTTGATGTTTTTTAAATCTATGGAAATATACGGGTTCAAATCGTTTCCCGATAAGACCATACTGCATTTTGACAAGAGGATGACCGCTGTTGTCGGAAGTAACGGCAACGGTAAAAGTAATATAAGTGACGCACTGCGCTGGGTAATGGGAGAGCAGGGCGCTAAAAGTCTGCGTGGAGATAAAATGGAGGACGTTATCTTTCATGGAACTGTACGCAGAAAGCCGATGGGCTTTGCGAGTGTAACGCTGACTATAGATAACTGTGACAGGGCGCTCAGGGTAGACAGTGACGAGGTGGTAATATCCCGTAAGCTGTACAGGAGCGGCGAGTCTGAATATAAAATAAACGGAGCAAAGACACTGCTCAAGAATATAAACGAACTGTTTATGGGTACGGGTCTTGGCCGTGACGGATACAGCGTTATCGGTCAGGGCAAGGTGTCGGAGATAGTAGAATCGGGCGGAAGCAAGCGCCGTGAGGTTTTTGAAGAAGCGGCGGGCGTATCGAAATTCTTAGCGCAGAAAAAGGACGCAGAGAACAAGCTGAAGCGCACGGAGGACAATCTGCTCCGTATCCGTGATATAGCATCGGAACTTGAAACAAGACTCCCTGTGCTTGAAAAGCAGGCGGCAAAGGCTAAAAAGGCGAAGGAACTGCTTTCGAGGGAAGAAGACCTTGATATAACGGTAAGTATGTACGAATTGTCCGCACTTGAAAAGACGATTTCGGAAGCGGAGGACAAACTACTTCTCAGCAAGGCGGAGTGCGAAAATCTCGACAGGGATATTGCAAAGCTGGAGGCTGAGGAAGAGGACAACAACAACCGCAGAATGACGCTCCGTGCCAAGCTTGAAAAGCTGAAAGCCGGAAGTGACGAGGCGAAGGACCGCATAAGCGATATAAAGGCTGAGATTGCCGTACTGCGTAACGATATTTCACACGCAGAAGAAGCTATTGCGGAAACCGAAAAGCAGATAGAGGACGGCAAGAGCGGCAAGGCAAGGCTTGAGGAAGATAAAAAGAACCTTGAAAACGAGATAGAGGAAAAGCAGGCTCTTATAGGTCGGCTGAAGGCGGACAGCGAACGGCTGACGGAGGAACTGACGGGAATCGACGCAGAGGGCGAAACGCTCTCGGGGGAGTACAAGGAACTTGACGAAAAGCAGGGTCGGCTGTATCTTAAAAGAACGCAGCTGCAGCTTTCGGTACAGCAGATAGAGGCAACCTCCGAACAGCTTTCAAAGCGTAAGGAGGAACTTACAAGAACAGCTGAGAATGCGGCGGCAGAAGCAAAGACGCAGAGAATAAAGCTCAGCGATACCGATGAAGAGCTTGAACAGGCAAAGGAAGAAAAGGCCGAAGCCGAGAACAAGCTGACAGGATATAAAAAGCTGTTTGCCAATAAGAACGACAAGCTGAAAACGGCAGGTCAGACGCTTGAAACGCTACGCAAGGAGTACGAAACGAAAGCGTCACGTCATCAGGTGCTTGACGAGATAGACAAGAATATGGCAGGCTTCCAGTCAAGCGTAAAGTCGGTAATAATGGCGGACAGGCAAGGACGGCTCAGCGGTATAAGAGGTACGGTAGCCGATATAATCAGCGTGGACAAGCGTTATACGGTGGCTATTGAGATAGCGCTCGGCGGTATAATGCAGAACATCGTTACCGATAACGAGGAAGCGGCAAAGCGCAGTATGCGTTATCTTAAGGAAAACAACCTCGGACGTGCGACATTCTTACCTCTTACAAGCGTAAAGGGAAAGATGCTCGAAGTCGGAGGGCTGAGTAATGAGAACGGCTTTGAGGGTATGGCGTGCGACCTTGTGGAATATGACGGGCTGTATGACGGGATAGTAAAATCCATACTCGGAAAGACGGCGGTCGTTGAGGATATTGATACGGCATCGTTTATTGCGAAGAAGTACGGATACCGTTTCAAAATAGTGACGCTTGACGGTCAGGTCATCAACGCAGGCGGTTCATTCACGGGAGGCAGTGTCAGAAATGACGCAGGCATAATCGCAAGAAAGCAGGAACTTGCTTTATTATCCGAACAGATTGAAGAACTCGGTGTGAAGATAAAAGCCGAAAGCGAACAGCTAAAGCCCTTGCAGGCGGAAGTCGCAAAGATGGCGGAGGAAATGGAGGGCTTTTCCGAAACCGTATCGCAGTGCGAGCCTAAGATAGCAAGACTTGAGGCACAGCGTGACGGTATAAAGCAGCTGTTGTCACAGCTTACAACACAGCGTGACAGTGCCGAGGAACAGCTTGACGCACAGGAAAGAGCCGAGAATGACGGCAGGAAGCTGCTTTCCGATACAAAGTCACAGCTTGAAAGTGTGCTTGCCGAAATCGAAAAGAACGAGAAGGCTCTGAGCGAGCAGAGAAGCGGTCTTGACAAGGCGGAGGATAAGAGAAAAGAGATAGCCGACAGGATACAAAGGAACAATATGGACGTTCTGACGGTAAACGGCGATATATCCAACATCCGCACAAGGATAGAGGGTATAGACGCATCTATCCTTGCACTGAGCGACGGCGGAAGCGAACAGCTAAGAAAAATTGAGGAACTTAAAAACGGCATTGAACAGAAGAATGAAATCATTATTCTGAAAACGGCTCAGACCGAAGAAATAGCAAAAACGGCAGGCGACAACGAAAAGGCAATCGCAGATAACGTATCGCTCACAAATGCGGCTGAAAAGCGTATCGGCGAGATAAACAAGTCGATAAGGGAACTTACCGAGGCAAAGGAAAAGTTCAGTGCGGATCTTGCCAGACAGGAAGAGCGCAAAGGCTCGGCGGAAGGTCAGACCGAGAAGATAATCTCGGGACTGTGGGACAAGTACGAGATGACACGCAGTGAGGCAAAGGAACGTGCGAAGCCTGTAGATGACGCAGGCATATTCATGCTTAAGGCGGAGCTTGCCGAGATAAAGAGAAGCATTGCGGCACTGGGAAGCGTAAACTACAGCTCTATAGAAGAACTGGAGGAGGTATCTGAGCGTTACGGCGTTCTTGCAAAACAGCTAAAGGACGTTGAAACATCAAAGACGGAACTTGAAAGCCTTATTGCAGATCTTATAAAGGATATAAAGCAGAGGTTCACGGAGAGCTTTGACGATATAAACAATCACTTCGGAATGCTGTTCAGCGAGATATTCGGCGGCGGCGAAGCAAGGCTTCAGCTGTCAGACCCGGACGATGTGCTGAACTCCGATGTTGAGATATATGCCGCACCTCCGGGAAAGGTAATAAAGAGCCTGTCGCTTCTTTCGGGCGGTGAAAAGTCGATGGTAGCGCTGACTATCTATCTTGCGATACTGCTTCACAGACCGACACCGTTCTGTATGCTTGATGAGGTCGATGCGGCGCTTGACGAGGCAAACGTACAGAAGTACGCTACATATCTTAAGCGTTTCTCGCATAACACTCAGCTTATGGTAATAACGCACAGGAGAGGTACGATTGAACTGTGTGATGTGCTGTACGGCGTTTATATGCAGGAAAAGGGCGTATCCGGACTGTTAAGACAGGAATTCAGCGAGGAATTTTTAAACGAGGTTGAAAACGCATAAAGGAAATCGTATATTGTATATGAAATATCGGGGTAGAAAATGAACAAATTGAGAGTAACAGCTTTATTGCTTGCCGTTATTCTTGCGGTAGGCGGTATAGTGCTTAAAATCTGCGGTTATGACGCACAGACTGATTTTGAGCCGACACTGCCGCTTGATACCGGACTTAGCTCAGAGCAGGCACAAAAGGACTTAAAATATGTATATGACACGGTGAGGGCAAAACATCCTGTGTTTCTTATTGACGACGGTGCGGAGAAAAGATTCGGCGACGTATACATAAAGCTGCGCAGAGAACTGATGGATAAGGACAGCGTGACGGTAAAGGAACTGTGGGAGAAATCTGCCGAGCTTGTATGCACGCTTGACGACGCACATACGATAGTTACCGTATCGGGTACGGAGTATGTAAACGGCGGTAACGAAATAAGCAAGGCTTACAATGACGGCACGCTTGTATCAATTGACGGCATATCGGCGGACAGTATGAAGGAGCATTTCAAAAAGGTGTTCCCGTGCGAGCCGCAGGTCAGCTTCTATGCGGACTATATGTTAGGCGTGGCTCTGGAGTACGGTAGCTGGCTTACGCTTCTCGGTGCGGATGTATCCGACGGGATAGATGTTGTTTTCAGCGGTAATAAAGAAACAAAGCATTTTGATATGACGGACGAGCCGCCCGAAAGAAAACAGCTTGAGTTATGCTCATATAAAATCGACAAGGAGAATTCGCTCGGTGTTTTCACACTCAACCGTTGTGAAATGTCACAGGAATACACCGATAGGTTGTTAGAATTTTTCAGTGCGGTAAGAGATAACAATATCGGAAATATCGCCGTTGACTTAAGAAGCAACGGAGGCGGAACAACAGAGGTCATAAACGAATTTCTGAGATATATAAATATAAGCGACTATAAGCTGGTCGGCGGAATGGATATAAGAAACGGCGGGAATCTGGTCTCGTACCGTGATGAGATAACGCCGAACAAGCACGTTGAAAATGCTTTTGACGGCAGGGTGTATGTGCTGACATCGCAATACACGTTCAGCTCGGCAATGAACTTTGCAACGGTGATACAGGATAACGGCATAGGAAAGGTGATAGGTGAAATACCCGGAAATATGCCGACCGCATACGGTGACAAGCTGGGCTTTCAGCTTCCGGAATCGAAGCTTGTGCTGAGTGTATCGTACAAGAAATTCTACCGTGTGGATATAAACAAAAGTGAAGAACCGCTTATCCCGGACTGTACGGTAAATGCCGATGAGGCTTTGGAAAAGCTGGTTGAATATATAAAGTAGGAGAAATTTTTTCAATGGGATTATTTGAAAAACTGAAAAACGGCTTAAAGAATACAAAAGATGCTCTTGCAAGCAAGATAACGGGAGTTATTAACTCGTTCACGAAAATTGACGAGGACTTTTTCGAGGAGCTTGAAGAAACGCTTATCTTATCGGACATAGGCGCTGTGACAAGTGCAAATATCTGCGAGGCTTTAAGAAAAGAGGTAAAGGCTACAGGTACTACCGACCCTGCGGAAGTGAAGGGGCTGTTAAAGAAGATAATCGCCGGGATACTTGAGGGTGAAAACGAACTTATCCTTGATACAAAGCCGACAGTAATACTTGTTATAGGCGTAAACGGCGCAGGCAAGACGACCACTATAGGAAAGCTTGCATATAACCTTAAAAGCAGTGGCAAGAAGGTTGTCGTTGCGGCGGCGGATACGTTCCGTGCGGCTGCTATCGAACAGCTTGAGGTGTGGACACAGCGTGCCGGTGTTGATATTATAAAGCACTCAGAGGGAAGCGACCCTGCGGCTGTTGTGTTTGACGCTGTAAAGGCAGGCATTGCAAGAGATGCGGACGTTATTATATGCGATACGGCAGGCAGGCTTCACAACAAGAAGAACCTTATGGACGAACTTAAGAAGATAGCAAGAATAGTAAACAACAATGCGCCCGACAGCCGTGTTGAAACTCTGCTCGTGCTTGACGCTACAACGGGACAGAATGCTGTAAATCAGGCAAGGCTGTTCAAGGAAACGGCTGATATAACTGGTATCGTTCTTACAAAGCTTGACGGAACGGCAAAAGGTGGTATAATAATACCTATAAAAGAGGAACTTGGTATACCTGTGAAGCTGGTCGGCGTGGGAGAGAAGATAGACGATCTGCAGCCGTTTGTACCACGGGATTATGTTGAAGCGCTGTTTGAATGACAGCCTGTATACGAAAGGACAATATATGAAACTGATTATTGCCTCAAACAACGAGGGCAAGATAAAAGAATTCAAAAAAATGCTGACACCTCTGGGATATGAGCCTGTTTCGATGAGGGAAGCGGGAATCAATATCGATATAGCGGAGGACGGAACGACCTTCAGCGAGAACGCTCATATAAAGGCGAAGACTATATATGATATGACGCATACGCCTGTGCTTGCGGACGACAGCGGACTTTCGATAGAATTCTTAGGCGGTGCACCGGGCATCTATTCGGCAAGATACGCAGGCGAGAACGCAACGAATGAGGACAGGATAAACAAGGTACTCGGTGAACTGAAGGGCGTTGACAAGCCGCTGAGAAACGCTAAATTCGTGTGTGCCTTATACTTTATCCGTGATGACGATTATGAGATATGCGTGACGGGTGAATGCGAGGGCTTTATCGGGGAGGAGCCTATAGGCGAAAACGGCTTCGGCTATGACCCGATATTCATGATAGACGATGATACAAGCATGGCTTGCCTTACGGACGAGGAAAAGAACAGGATAAGCCACAGGGCGAAAGCGCTTGAAAAGCTGGCGGCTGAACTTAGCAAGAAGTAATGGATATAAAAGATTTACCCTATATTCTGACAGCGGCATACCTGATAATAATAAGCATAATCGGGTTTATACTGCCGCCTGTGGATAAGAGCAAAGCAAGGAAAAACAAATGGCGGATAAGGGAAAGGACGCTCTTTATCGTATCCGCACTCGGCGGCTCGGTCGCTATGTATATTTCGATGAGGATATTTCATCACAAGACGAAGCATAAGAGATTCATGATAGGAATACCGGTCATAATTATTCTGCAGTTTGGCGCTGTATTTGCGATATGGTATTTCTTTATGAGATAAAAGAAACGGAGAAAAGTAAATGGAGATAACAAGCAGACAAAGAGCAAGGCTCAAGAGCATTGCAAGTAACTACGACACTATCTTTCAGATAGGAAAGAACGCAATTTCGGACGAGCTTATAAAGCAGCTTTCGGACGCACTGGAGGCAAGAGAACTTATAAAGATAAGAGTTCTTGAAAACTGCGGATACAGCGCAAAGGAGCTTGCAGGCGAGATAGGCGAAAGGACAGACAGCATTGTTGTGCAGGTAATAGGCACTAAGATAGTTCTTTACAGGCAGAACAAGGACGCTAAGAAAAGGAAGATAGAATTAGATGATTAAGATAGGCGTATTCGGCGGTGCTTTCAACCCCGTTCACAACGGACATATAAATATGGTGAAAGAGGCTTTCGCCGACCTTAAACTTCAGAAAATGCTGATAATACCTACCTGCGTATCGCCTCACAAGAGCAACAAGGGGCTTATCGCTTTTGAGGACAGGGCTAAGATGTGCGAGCTTGCCTTTGCTGACGAAATAGCAAGCGGCAAGTTTGAGATAAGCGACATAGAAAAGCGTATGGGCGGTACAAGCTACACGATAAATACTATCCGTGAACTTAAAAGACAGTACCCCGACGATGCTGTGTTCTATCTGATAATCGGCGGAGATATGCTGTTCTATTTCGACAAGTGGTATCGCTATGAGGCGCTTCTGGGCGAGTGCAAGGTGGTTGCCGCCGCAAGAGAAAACAGCGAATACAGCGATATGTGTGAATATGCTGCAGAAATGGGCAGGATAAAGGTGCTGAATCTTCACGTCACAGAGGTTAGCTCTACTGAAATCAGAGAGAAGCTGAAAAACGGTGAAAGTATAACAGGGCTTGTACCCGAAGCGGTTGAAGGCTATATAAAGGAACGTGGTCTGTATGTGTGAAAAGCAGGATAAGGACGAACAGCGTTATGCCGAAAAATATGCGGACTATGTGAAGATGCTGAAAAATACGCTCTCAAAGAAGCGTTTTACCCACAGTATGAATGTTGCGTCAATGTGTCTGGCACTTGCGAAAAAGCACGGCGGTGACGAGGAAAAGGCATATCTCGCAGGGCTTCTTCACGATATAAAGAAGGAGGAAACTCCTAACGCAATGAAATCGCAGGCGATACTGAGCAATATGGACGTGAGCGACGAGGAGCTTTATACTCCGGCACTGTGGCACGCTCCGGCAGGGGCATATCACATATCGAAAAATCTCGGTATAAAGGATATTGATATTCTGAATGCGGTGCGTTATCACACGGCAGGCAGGGCGGATATGTCGATGCTTGAAAAGATCGTTTACTTGGGAGATCTCACAAGTGCGGACAGAAGCTATAAGGATGTTGAAAAATATCGGGAGATGAGCTTTGAGAATCTTGACAACGCTATGTACAATGCGTTAAAATATTCAATAGGCGAAACGCTGGGTAAGGGCGGACTTATACCGCCGTGTACGATAGCGGGATATAATTTCTACACAAGGATAATGAAGGCTGAAAAAAGCACAGCAGAAAGGAAAAATCCGAAGAATGACTGATATAGAGATTCTGAAGGAGGGCATAAAGGCTCTCGATTCTAAAAAGGCAGATGATATAAAAATCCTCAAGGTGCGTGACCTTACGATACTTGCAAATTATTTTGTAATAGTAAGCGGCTCAAGCTCTACGCAGGTAAAGGCGCTTGCGGACGAGGTGGATTTTAAGCTCGGTGAAAAGGGCGAAGAGCCAAAGTCCATAGACGGCAAGGCAAGCGGTAACTGGATAGTGCTTGACTATATAGATGTTGTTTTCCACGTTTTCTATAAGGAAACGAGGGATTTCTACGACCTTGAAAGGCTCTGGCAGGACGCTGAGGAAGTTGATGTAAAGCAGTTTCTTGATTGAAAATCGGAATAATCTGCAAGAATTTTTACGAAATTTTCAAAAATGTATTGACAAAGTCGGTACGATATTGTATAATACTAGCATACATCTTTATAAAATTTGTATGAGTTATAACCTGTGCCATTTGGCAAAGGGAGGGATATAGATGGCAGAAGTACGTTTAGGCAAAAATGAATCTTTAGATACAGCTCTCAAGCGTTTCAAGAGATCGTGTGCCAGAGACGGCGTCCTCGCAGAGGTTCGTAAAAGAGAACACTACGAAAAACCTTCGGTAAAGCGTAAGAAGAAATCCGAGGCTGCTCGTAAGCGCAAGTTTAAGTAATTAATTACTTACGGTAATAAAAGGCGGACAAGGTTAGCCTCATGCTGACGCTTTGTTCGCCTTTTAATTTTTTATTAAAGGATACGGTATGATTTTTAAACCGCAGATATGGATAAATTCCGTCCTTGATATAGACGAGGACTTTCTTGATAAATATAATATAAAGGCGCTGGTGCTTGACCTTGACAACACGCTTTCGATGCACGGGAATCCTGCCGCCGAAAACGGCATACCCGAGTGGCTTGAGTATATGAAAAACATAGGAGTGCCGATGCGCATAGTGTCGAACAACACAAACAAGCGTGTAGCACCGCTTGCGAAGAAGCTGGGGCTTCCGTTTACGGCAAACGGCTGTAAACCGCTTACATTCGGCATATCAAAGGCTATAAAGATAATGGGCGTGCCGAAAAAACAGGTGGCTGTCGTGGGCGATCAGATATTCACTGATGTTATCGCAGGGAATATCAAGGGTGCGGTGTCGGTGCTTGTTGAGCCTTTCCATATGGAAAGTGCGTGGACGTTCAAGCTTAAAAGAAAAGCGGAGAGTTTGTTTTTCCACAGGGACTACTCGAAGCTTAGAACCAAGGAGAAAAAGTAATGGCTGTTAAATTCGGGCCGGGCGGCAATTCGCTGAGCTTCGGCAAGAGAAAATTTCCCGACGAGCTTCCGTCATATCTTGCAACTATGGGGCTTGACTGCTATGAGATTGAGTGCGGCAGGGGAGTCAGAATTGCGGCGGCGACCTATGAAAAGCTGCCTGCGCTTGCAAGCGGGAACAATATAACCGTAACGCTCCACGCTCCGTATTTCATCTCGCTGTCAAGCGTTGAGGCGGAAAAGCGTGACAACAGCGTGAATTATATCGCTGAATCGCTCAGGGCGGCGGATAAGCTGGGTGCGAAAAAGGTCGTGGTACACTCCGGCTCGTGCGCTAAGATTACGAGGGCGGAGGCACTGTATCTTGCAAAGCAGACGCTTGCAAAGGCTGTGGCTTTAAGACAGAGTGAGGGCTTGAAGGCGATTATATGCCCGGAAACTATGGGCAAGATAAATCAGCTCGGAACGCTTGATGAGGTACTGGAGCTGTGTACTCTTGACGATGAAATGCTCCCGTGTGTTGACTTCGGGCATCTGAACGCAAGAACGCACGGCGAAATTAAGACAATAGATGATTATTCTGCGATGCTCGACAAAATCGAAAATTCGCTCGGACACGACAGGCTTTCGCTGATGCACATACATTTCTCGAAGATAGAATATACAAACAGCGGAGAAAGACGGCACCTGACGTTTGCAGACGAGATTTACGGTCCGCAGTATGAGCCGCTGTGCGAGCTTCTGGCAAAGAGAAATCTAAACTGTACGGTTATATGCGAATCTGACGGAACACAGGCTGAGGATGCAAGCCTTATGAAAAAGGCTTATCTCGGCTATTTGAAATAAGGACGGAAAAAAGAAAATGAAGATACTTGTAATGAACGGACCGAATTTAAACCTGCTCGGCGAGCGTGAGCCGTCTGTTTACGGCGACCATTCGCTTGCGGCGATAAACGAAAGGCTGAAGGAATGTGCCGAGAAAAACGGCGCAGAGATAGATTTCTTCCAGTCTAACCACGAGGGCGCATTGATAGACGCACTTCACGGGGCAAGAGCAAAATATAACTGCATTATCTTCAATGCAGGCGCATATACGCATTACAGCTATGCGATAAGGGACGCTATTGCGGCGATAAAGATACCTGTGATAGAGGTGCATATGTCGAACGTACACGCAAGAGAGGAATTCAGGCATCATTCTGTAATCTCTCCGGTATGCAAGGGCACTGTTGCGGGATTTGGCGAAAAGAGTTATATGATGGCGCTTTTCTATGCGCTGAATATGGACTGATAAAGGCAATCAGGCAATACAGTTGATTTTCGGTTAATAATTAAGGACTAAAATTATTATTTGGATAAATGCGGTCATAATCGCAGCGGAGGGGAAATATGGTTAATAATGGCGGTAATATAGCAAAGCTGGCAGACAAACTTTCGGATGAAAGACACGCCGCTCTGATAACATCGGATATAAGCAGGAGATATTTCTGCGGATTCACATCATCGGCGGGAATTATACTTGTCACAAAGGAAGCAAGCTATCTTCTGATCGATTTCCGCTACTTTGACAAAGCAAAGGAACGTGTCAGCGATTGCGAGGTAATATTGCTCGAAAACGCAAAGACCCAGCTTATGAACCTGCTTATAAAGCACGGTATAACCACTGTCAGCGTGGAGAGCGACGCTATGACTGTGACCGAACTTGAAAAATACAAGGCAAACTATACGTTTGTCACATTCGACAGCTCGTGCGGGTTATCGGAGATGATCGGGAAGATGAGAATAATAAAGACACCCGAAGAAATCGAGAAGATAGTAAAGGCACAGCGGATAGCCGAAAGAGCTTTTTCAAGACTGCTGCGTGACATAAAGCCGGGACAGACCGAAAAGCACGTTGCGGCACTGCTTGAATATTATATGGCTGAATACGGCTCGGACGGAAAATCGTTTGATACCATTGCGGCATCGGGCGTTAATTCTGCTTCGCCTCACGCTGTACCTACGGATAAGAAGCTGGAAAACGGAGATTTTCTGACGCTTGACTTCGGTGCGACCTATGACGGATACCATTCGGATATGACAAGAACCATCGCTATAGGCAAGGTGACGGATGATATGAAGAAGATGTATGACGCTGTTCTTTTTGCAAATCTTGACGCTATGAAGGCGATAAGGGCGGATATAAGCGGAAAGGTGGCAGACAGTGTTGCGAGAAGCACTCTTGACGCATGGGGATTCGGCAAGTATTTCGGTCACGGGCTTGGTCACGGTGTAGGTCTTGAGATACACGAGGCACCGTCGGCATCGCCTTCGTCACAGTATACGCTCAAGGAGGGTATGATACTGACAGTTGAGCCGGGTGCGTATATTTCGGGCAAATACGGAGTGAGAACTGAGGATATGGTGGTTGTCACGAATGACGGCTGTCGTAACCTTACAAATACAACAAAGGATTTAATCATTATAGACTGATACGGAGGGATACATATGCTTACAGGCTTGTTTTTTGCGGTTTCGGGCTATCTGCTCGGAAGTATATTGTTTGCAAGCATTATTTCGAAGCTGTTTCACAAGGACATAATATCGAAAAGCCCCGACAAGAACTACGGAACGGCTAATGCGTTCCGTTACGGCGGAGTGTTATGCGGTGCGCTGACGCTGCTTTGCGATATGGGAAAGGGCTTTCTGCCTGTGTTTATTTATATGCACACGGAAAATCCTTCGGAGGTCATGCTCCCTATCGTGCTTGTTGCGCCCGTGATAGGACATATACTGCCGATATTCTCAAAGTTTAAGGGCGGAAAGGCTATTGCGGTCACATTCGGCTCTCTTGCGGGTATGTGGCCAAACTGGACTACCGTACTGACGCTGTGCTTCTTCTTTATTCTGTTTATGACGCTGATAAAGATAACTCCTCACTGCTACTGCACTATTATCACCTACTGCTGTACAACGCTTGTATCGTTCTTTATAGAGCCTGTGAAGGCGGTGTCGATAGGTATGCTTATGATAACTATTGCCTGCTCGATAAAGATGCTCAGCGTTCCCGAAGAACGTGAGAAGTTTGATGTGAGATGGCTGTGGAAGCACTGATTTTATCGTGCGGTACGGGCGGAGGTCATAATTCGGCCGCCCGTGCGGTAAAAGAAGAGTTACTCAGGAGAGGTCATAATGCTGTGATGCTTGACCCGTACACGCTTGATCCGACATGGAAGGCGGCTCACGTCGGCAGTTTCTATGTGTTTACGGCAAAATATTTTCCTTACGCATTCGGTGCGGCGTATCATCTCGGTATGCGCCTTTGCCGTCTGCCGATAACCTCGCCTATGTATTTTGCCAATCGTAAAGCGGCAAGGAAACTGGGTGAATATCTGAAGGAAAACCGATATGACGTGATAGCAATGACGCATTTTTATGCGGCTGAAATGGTTACATATCTCAGGCGTAAGGGATATGACCTTCCGCCGACGGTTTTTATAGGAACAGACTACACCTGCACTCCGTTTACGATGGAAACGCAGTGCGATAAGTATGTAATACCTGCTGAGGATCTGCGTGACGAATATATAAAGCAGGGAGCGAAAAGTGAACAGCTGTTCCCTTACGGGATACCGGTAAGCCGTGCGTTTGAGCTGGAAGAAGCGGATAAGCCTGAGCTTAAAAGGCGGCTGGGGCTAAGTCCTGACAAAAGATGCGTGATCGTTGCAGGCGGAAGTATGGGTGCAGGCAATATGAAAAGGCTCGTGAAAAGGCTGACGGTTTACGGCAGGGAAAAAACCGACACGCAGTTTGTTATAATCTGCGGTACAAATAAAAAATTGCAGAAGGTGCTGACGGATATGACCGACAGCAACGATGCGTTCAAGATAATCGGCTATACAGATCGGATGAGCGGATATATGGCGGCGGCAGACGTGTTTGTAACAAAGCCCGGCGGTCTTAGCTCCACAGAGGCGGCTGTGACGGGTGTGCCGATGATACATATGCCGTCTATACCCGGCTGTGAAACGAGGAATCTCAGATATTTCGAAAGTCACGGCATGAGCCTGTCGCTTAAAGGGAGGAGCATAGAAGATGCTCTTGACAGACTTGAAAACGGTAGGGAATGCCGTGAAATGATAAGAAATCAGCACAGGTTTATTTCTTCATCGGCAGGCAGGATATGCGATCTGCTCGAAAAAATCGGCAATAATGCCGGCAAAAAGGTATTGTGATATGAATATACAGATTTTCGGTAAAGCAAAGTGTTTTGACACAAAAAAGGCGGAGCGTTATTTCAAGGAACGCAGAATAAAGTTTCAGTCGATAGATCTATTATCCAAAGGTATGTCGAAGGGTGAGTTCAACAGTGTGTCGGCGGCTGTCGGCGGCTATGAAAAGCTCATCGACACTTCTTCAAAGGCATATAAGGACAGCATGCTACAATATCTTGCGTATGAGGACGATAAAATAGAAAAGCTGCTTGAAAATCCTGCGATGTTCAAAACGCCGATAGTGCGAAACGGAAGGCAGGCAACGGTAGGATATTGTCCGGACGTGTGGAAAACGTGGGAATAAACGAAGGCTATACATCCCGAAAACCGCATAACAAAGCCGTTTGAAAAAATATCGAAACTTTTTTCAAAAAAATTATAAAAAACGCTTGACAAATCACTCTAAAGCGTGTATAATATAATAGTCGCTTGAAGAGAGCACAAAAAACTTCGGCAAACGGAGTAAGGAAACAAGGTAATCTTGAGGTGATAACCTCAGGATGCAATATGGAAGCTTAGCTCAGCTGGGAGAGCATCTGCCTTACAAGCAGAGGGTCATAGGTTCGAGCCCTATAGTTTCCACCACCTTTCAAGGCGAAAGCCTTGACTCCTACGGCCTGGTAGTTCAGTTGGTTAGAACGCCGCCCTGTCACGGCGGAGGTCGTGGGTTCGAGTCCCATCCAGGTCGCCATTTTTTTGGCTTTCCAAAAGCTACGCCTCTGTAGCTCAGTCGGTAGAGCAGAGGACTGAAAATCCTCGTGTCGTTGGTTCGATTCCGACCGGAGGCACCATAAGAAACGCAATAGCGTTTCTTATATAAGCGGATTTAGCTCATCTGGTAGAGCGCCACCTTGCCAAGGTGGAGGTAGCGAGTTCGAGCCTCGTAATCCGCTCCAATTTTTTTGGCGCTATAGCCAAGTGGTAAGGCATAGGTCTGCAACACCTTGATCCCCAGTTCAAATCTGGGTGGCGCCTCCATCAAAAAGAAAAGCACTTGCAATTTGCAGGTGCTTTTTTTGTTTGTCCTTTTTATAGTACATATGGAATGCTATAATATGAACGTAAACAAAAATAAACCGGAGGTATAAAAACATGAGCAACGAAACATTTATGCTTACTAATGCAGATATGAATGCGGTGGTGCTTAAAGACGCCAGCTACATAAACAGAAGAGGCGCAAAGCTGTATGTAGAGGGTAATTACAGGTTCGCTGTTGAGTATTACAGGCTGGCGGCGGCAATGGGGGATATGAATGCGGTTTCCAATCTCGGATATTGCTATCTTTACGGACGTGATATTGAGCAGAACACGTCTTTGGCAATAGCGTATTTCAGGACTGCCGCTGAAAACGGAGTTATTGATGCGATGTACAAGCTCGGCGATATATATTCCTCTGACAAGTGGAATGTGAAGGATGTGGAATTATCACTGTATTACTATAATATTGCGTTATTTCATTTGCTCGGAGAAGACGAGTGGAATGTTGAATCAATCGTATATTGTGAAGGATTCCAGAGATATCCCAGCCTCTGCTATGCACTGGGCAGAGAGATGTCAAGGGGAGGCAGAATGAATACCGATATAGTAATAGCATATCAGTTATTGAAGCACGCTGAGAAGGGATACCGTAAAGAGATAGACAACGGTGCGGTAATGTATGAATCGTCATACGAAGGCGTGAAGGAGCTTCTTGCCGATTCACAGTTTGACGGGATAAGAAAAAAGTATGACGCTTATTTTGCGGGCGAAGATTATGACGAGGAAACGGAATAATCGCTGTGTCTGCGACTGAGTACATCGGAGATATATCAGCGTTGATACAAGATAAAAGCTGAAGCTTGAATTCATTGCGAATAAAAACGCACGGTGCAATCTTAACGTTGCGCCGTGCGTCAGCTTGTAGAAAAAGTCTTTTGTTAATGTGCTTCAGTTATATCATTCAGCTTCGGCTACGATAGTAAGCTACCGATAGTTCTGTTTGTCGGACAGCACTTCCCGGGTTCGCTATTCGAATCACTGCGCCTGTCAATATGAAAGAGGGAGACAACCAAAGGGATCAGGGAGAGGGACTGCCGCCCCTATCCCTGTCCCTTAG
>ERZ857982.376-NODE-376-length-67856-cov-9.431041_pt1 | contig 67856 bp, 78 predicted proteins | sample MGYA00519955_ERZ857982 | MGnify/ENA primary metagenome ERZ857982 (study PRJEB31778, sample SAMEA3449416) | human gut metagenome | biome: human gut; feature: human-associated habitat; material: faeces | place: United Kingdom | collected 2010/2012 ... | reverse complement strand
GGGAAATACCCGAGGACGACCTCATTCAAGGAAAACGGGGAACCGTGCGAATTGAGCGAAATAATGCCCGCCAAAGACACTGGTTTGCCCGTTTCAAACGTAAATCTCAGGTGGTTTCAAGGTCCTTGCGAATGGTTGATCTCACAATATCTCTCTTTGCCAGATTTCATGTGAACGGGCAAAGAGAAGATATTTTATCATTCTTTTAGCAATATTCTCAAATAAAATTAGGAAAACCCTAAACAGTTTCCAAGAAAAACTATCAAAAAACAGCAAGATGCTGAATTTTAACAGAATTAAAATGGAACTTCATAGTTTTGATTACTTGGTGGCCTCCCTGGCCCGCACTTGAGTTTTTGGGGAAATTCTTGCCAAGCAATTTCTTCGGCAACGCCAATAGGATTTTTAAAATTTTCTACTCTACTTTTTATAAAATCAGTAAATTCTTTTTTAGTTAAGGGCCGTAAATATGGCTTTTCAATATAAGTGGCAAACGCTTTTGCAATAGCTCGGCAAGAATGTCTCCAGCGTTCAGAATTGATAGGACCATTTTTATCAATATCTATAGTTTGCTGCTCAAGTTCAGCTATTTTTACGTCTTTTTGTTTTATAATTTCCTCTAATTCTCGTATTTTATTTTTTGCATCTTCAAGTCCTTTTTGTGTTATAGGGAAGTCTTCTGCCTGGCTTTGAAATAAAAAATCAGGGAGTTCATTTCTTGGAAGTGCCGAATTTTCAAGCCATTCTCTTGCTTTATCAAGGCGAAGGCACTTTCTTGACCATGCGATATTTTCATTGCCTCTAAAGTTTCCAAGCTCGTCGCAGCATTCAACACGGTTTTCTTTTATCGCATCTATAATAAATTTTATTCTAGGTTTAAGGCATGGGAAATCATCACTTTCTACTATAATACTTCCCATTGCACCACTGCCTCCGCCATATGTATTCTGTAAGACAATGTGAAGCTCATCTTCAGAAGCACCACACCATAATGCTGCAAATTCTTGGATTGATCTTATTGTCGTAAATCTTCTAATCGTAGAGCACTCGTCATGTTTTCTCATGTTGATTCCCTCCCTTGCAGGGTTTCCCTTGATAGCTCCCCGGCAGGGCGGCAAGGGTTCCGCCTTTACGGCAAGGGTAGCTAGTCCATGCCTAGCCGGGGAAAAGCCATTAGCCCCACATTCCGACAGGGGGCGTCATTTCAATGCCCCTAGAATCATTGGTGGTTCACAGGGGCCGCGTATTGCACAGCCCCTTTGCCGGGCAGAGATGGGGCCACCTCAGTTCAACTTTTCTCAACGGAACTGTCTCCAAATTGGGACAGTTGGGACAGTTTGCAAAAACGGCTGTCCCACGACTGTACCCCCCGTAAACCCTTGTGGCTGTAGGGTGTGGGACACTTGGGACAGTTGGGACAGTCGGAAACAATAAAGGCATGGAGAGGTTCCGGCAGGGCAGGGAGCATAATCTGTCTATGCCCCTTCCCCGGCCCGCAGGCTGTCCAGGTAGTCCGCCCATTCCTGCATCATGGTACGACGTTCCGGCAGATATTGGGCACGGTTATAGGCATTGCGTATGCTGTTCTTTTCAGCATGGGCAAGCTGGGCCTCGATCACGTCAGGGCGGTAGCCCATTTCATTCAGCCGGGTAGAAGCCATGCTGCGGAAGCCGTGGACGGTCATTTCATCCCGGCCATAGCCCATGCGGCGCAGGGCATTGAGCAGGCCCATGTCGGAAATGCAGCGTGAGGCGGAGGCTGTTCCAGGAAAAACGAGTTCCCGGTTGCCGGTCAGGTTATGGAGGGCGCGGAGCAATGCCACCACTTGCCGTGCCAGTGGTACGAAATGGGGCCGCCGCATCTTCATGCGTTCGGCAGGGATGAGCCATTCAGCGCTGTCCAGATCGATCTCCGCCCAAGTAGCTCCCCGTAGTTCGCTGGAGCGCACGAAGACATATGGCAGGATCTTGAGAGCGAAGGAGATGGACACATCTCCCGGGTAGTCGTCTATGGCCCGCAGCAGGGCGCCGATTTCCTGCGGATCCGTGATGCTGGCATGGTGACGCACCGGCTTGGCGGATAAGGCTTCTGACAAATGGCTTGCAGCGTCGGTATCGACGATGCCGGAAAGACGGGCATAGCGCGTCACCTGTCCACATATCTGGGCGAGGCGGCGGGCCGTCTCTAGGTGTCCTTGCTGCTCGATTTTGTGCAGGACTGCCAGAAAATCCGGTGCGCCAAGTTCGGCAATTGGCCTGTTGCCAAGATCTGGGAAGGCCAGATTTTCTAGGCGACGGATGATCTGCTGGGCATGTTTGGGCGTCCAGCCGGCCATTTTCTTCTGGTGCCATTCGCGGGCCACCATTTCAAAGCTCTGTCCCTGGACAACGGCCTCTGCCTTTTGGGCCTTGCGCTGTTCTCCCGGATCTATGCCTTGCCGGAGCGTCTCCTTCATGACCTCCAGACGAGCCCGGGCTTCCCGCAGGCCCACGGTAGGGTAGACCCCCAGGGAAAGCCGCTTCTCTTTCCCGGCAAAGCGGTATTTGATTCGCCACCACTTGCCCCCACTGGGGGCAACTTCCAGATAGAGGCCGCCGCCATCCGCCAGCTTGTAGGCTTTTTCCAGGGGCTTCGCGCCGCGAATGGCGGTATCCGTGAGCTTTCCGGGCATTGGGGGCAACTCCTGTTTGAAATATATGGGGGCAACATTACTTGCCCCCAAAGTTGCCCCCTTTTTTTGTGGCTGTCTACGGTCTTTCGTGAACGTCCCTGAACCTCAAAAACAGAAAAAGTCCGCTCAGCTCAAGGCTTTGCGGACTTTCTTGGATTTCTGTGGACTATGATGTGGCGGAGAGGGTGGGATTCGAACCCACGTACCGGCTATTAACCGATAACTCGATTTCGAGTCGAGCGCGTTACGGCCAACTTCGCTACCTCTCCGCTCTTTGGAGCTGTGCATGCACAGCAAGGCCGAAGGCATTATTTAGTCTGTTTCGGCGAAAAAAGCAATAAGTTTTCTTGCAGCCCGGACGGCATCAGGCCTCGTCCGTTTTGACCTCGGGCAGCCAGTGCGCCAGCACGGTCTCTCGGTGGGCGTCCAGCAGCTCCAGTACGGGCTTGGGCACCAGAAAATCCACGTTCAGGCCGTGCAGCCAGCGGTGGCGGATGCGCGAGGCACTGACCGAGATCCACGGCAGGGGCACGAAGTGGACCTGCCCGCCGCCGGGCAGGCGCATGCGGCGGCTCCCGGGCAGGACAGGCTCGCACGGCCGGGCACCGGGCCACATGCTTTCCGTAGCGGCAAGAAAGTTTTTTTCCGAGCCCTCACCGCGCGGCACCACCACCAGCTGGCAGAGCTCGGGCAGTTCCAGCCCCCGGTGCCAGTGGGGCAGCAGGGCATAGTCCGGGTTGCCGAGGATGAAGAACAGGGGCCGTTCCGGTGTTTCTTCACGACAGGCCTGCAACGTATCCCAGGTATAGGAAAGACCGGGACGTCCGGCTTCCATGCGATTGCACGAAAGGCCGGGCAGGCCGTCCAGACAGGCTTCCACCATGGCGGCGCGCAGGTCGAAGGGCAGCAGACCGCTTACCACCTTGTGCGGCGGTGCGGCGCAGGGCATCAGCTCCACGCTGTCGGCCAGGGGGCGCAAGGTCTCCGCCATTTCGATGGCCAGACGCAGATGCCCCACATGCGGCGGGTTGAAACTGCCGCCGAACAGGGCCCGGCCCGCTGCGCGCTTCCCGTCCATGTCTATTGCCGCACCTGCCCCTGACCGAAGACCACGAACTTGGTGGTGGTCAGTTCCTGCACGCCCATGGGGCCATAGGCATGGAGCTTGGAGGTGGAGATGCCGATCTCCGCGCCAAGGCCCAGCTGGCCGCCATCGTTGAAGCGGGTGGAGGCATTGACCGCCACCATGGATGCATCGGCCTCACGCAGGAAGCGCATGGCGTGCTCATGGTCGTTGGTGCAGATGATCTCCGTGTGATTGGAACCGTAGCGGGCGATGTGGGCCAGGGCCGCATCCATGTCGTCCACCACGCGGACGGCCAGGATCAGGGCGTGGAATTCCTGTCCCAGGTCGTCGGGGCTCTGGGCCTTGGCCGTGGGGCCCAGCAGCGGCAGGGAAGCGGGGCAGGCGCGGAACTCCACACCGGCCTCGCCCAGACGCCGGCCCACTCGGGGCAGGAAGGTCGCGGCGCAGTCCTTGTGCACCAGCAGGCACTCCAGGGCGTTGCAGACGCCGGGACGCTGCACCTTGCCGTTGAAAACGATGTCCAGGGCCTTGTCCAGGTCCGCATCCGCGTCCACGAAGGCATGGCAGACGCCCTTGTAATGCTTGAGCACCGGCATGGTGGCGGCTTCGGTCACGGCACGCACCAGACCTTCGCCACCGCGCGGGATCATGACGTCGATATACTGGTCGAGTTTGCACAGCTCGGTGACCGCGGCGTGATCCGTGGTCGTCACCAGCTGGGCCGCATCGGCGGGCAGACCGGCTTCTTCCAGGGCCTGGCGCAGCAGGGCGGCCAGAGCGGTGTTGGAGTGCAGGGCCTCGCTGCCGCCGCGCAGGATCACGGCATTGCCCGCCTTCAGGCAGAGGATGGCCGCGTCGATGGTCACGTTGGGGCGGGCCTCGTAGATCATGGCGATGACGCCCAGCGGCACGCGCATGCGGCCCACCAGCAGGCCGTTGGGGCGCTGCCACTGGCTGTCCATGGCGCCTACGGGGTCGGGCAGACCGGCCACATGCAGGCAGGCGGCGCGCATGTCGGCCAGTACGGCGGGATGCAGGGTCAGGCGGTCCATGCGGGGGGCGTCCAGGCCCCGGGCGCGGGCCGCGTCCAGATCCTGCGCGTTGGCGGTGCGCAGCTCGGCTTCCCGCTCTTCGAGCAGGGCGGCCAGACGGGTGAGGGCGGCGTTCTTGGCCGCGGGGCTGGCCTTGGCCAGCAGGCGGGCGGCTTCCTTGGCCTTTTGGCCGAGCAGGGTCATTTCTTGTGCCAAAGTCATACGGGCTCCTTGGGTTGGCTCGTCTCTCTATACGCTGCCGCAGGAACGAGGGCAAGGGGACGGCCCCCTGTACGGGATGTCGCTGTACGCCCGGATATCCTTCTTTTTTTGGGGGGAAAGGCGCCGGTGCGGAAGGCGGATATGCCTCCGGTTTCCGGCCAACGCCCTCCCGGGAAGAGGAGCGTCCGGCTTTGGGATTCCCTACTGCCGGCAGGGGTTTTTCTTTGACAGAAGGCCGCTCCCTATCCTACATAAATAGACCGCACCGTGACAGTTCCGGCGACCGCGGGCGAAGCTTTTGCAAGGAGCACTGAAAGAAATGAATCCTGTCAGACCTCAGAATACCCCTGAATCTCCTACCCTGCTCAATGACCTCAAGGCTGAGGTGAGCGCGGAAAGCGCACCGCTGCTGCAGTTCATCGTGCGCAACAGCGGGCTGATCGTGGGCGTGGTGGTCGTCCTTCTGGTGGCCCTGGTAGGCACCGCCGTGTGGCGCTGGCATCAGGGCGGCCTGCAGGCCGAGGCCCAGACCGAACTGGCGCGTATCGGCATCACCATGAAGGGCGGGGATCGCCTCAAGGCGCTGGACGACCTGGCAGCCAAAGCTCCCGAGAACATGCGTTACAGCATCTATCTGATGCAGGCCGAGTTCGCCATGCAGGATCAGGATTACAGCCGTGCCGAACAGGCCTATGCCACGGCGGCCAAGCTGGACGCCGACGGTGCCATGGGCCTGATGGCCGCTCTGGGCCAGGCCGGCGCGCTGATCAAGCTGGATCGTCCCGCTGATGCCGTGACCCTGCTGCAGGGCCTGGAGAGCCGCGCCACCGAGGACGGCCGTGCCACCCTGCGCATGCTGCTGGGCGAAGCCGCCGAAGCGGCGGGCAAGACCGATGTGGCCGTTGCCGCCTATGAAGCCCTGGCCGCCTCGCAGCCTGGTCTGGACGGTGAGTTTTACCGCTCGCGCGCGGAAGCGCTGGGCGGTGGCAAGACCGCGCCCGTGAAGGACGGCGCGGAGAACAAGTAGTAAGAACGTTGGCGGCCCCTCTGCCGACGCGCACGGGCCGGGAGGACACATGAGCAAACATCCTCTGCTGCACGGGGCGCGTGGCGAGCGCCACGTTTTGCTGGGCAATGAAGCCATCGTACGCGGCGCGCTTGAAGCCGGCGTGAACATGGTCACCTGCTATCCTGGCACGCCTTCTTCCGAAGTGCCGGATACCTTTTACAAACTGGGGGGCGAGGGCCGCTACAAGATCGAGTACGCGGTCAACGAAAAGGTCGCCTTCGAAGTGGCCGCCGGTGCGGCCCTGGGCGGTGCCCAGGCCCTGGTGACCATGAAGCACGTGGGCCTCAACGTGGCGGCCGACCCGCTGTTCACCTCGGTCTACACCGGTCTGCCCGGCGGTCTGGTGGTGCTCTCCGCCGATGACCCCGGCTGCCACTCCAGCCAGAACGAGCAGGACAACCGCTACTATGCGCGCTTTGCCTCCCTGCCTTGTTTCGAGCCTGTGTCCGCCCAGGAAGCCAAGGACATGACCCGCGAGGCCTTCCGCCTGGCCCGCGAGCTCCAGCAGCCCGTGCTGCTGCGTACCACCACCCGCGTCAGCCATATGCGCGGCAATGTGGAATTCGACGATCTGCCGGCGGGCCCCGCGCCCATCGTGGACTTCCAGCGCAATCCCGGCCGCTTCGTGCCCGTGCCCGCCGTGGCCCGTGGCCGTCACCGCTCCCTGCTGGAGATCATGGAAAAGGCCCGCGCCTTTGCCGAGTCCAGCCGCTTCAGCCGTGAATACGGCCCCGAAGGCTGCCGTCTGGGCATCATCGCCAGCGGTGTGGCCCGCAACTATCTGGCCGACGCCCTGGCCTCCGGCGGCTGGGAAGAGCGCGTGCGCGTGCTCGAGCTGGGCATGACCTGGCCCCTGCCCGAAGGCCGTATCGAAGCCTTCCTGCAGTCCTGCGACCGCGTGCTGGTGCTGGAAGAAGGCGAGCCCCTGCTGGAAGGCAGCGTGCGCGCCCTGGCCCAGAAGTGCGGCTGCAAGGCCCGCATCGAAGGCAAGGACGAGACCCTCACCGTGCTGGGCGAATACTCCACCACCCTGGTCCTGCGCCGCGTGGCCGATTATCTGGACTGCCCCTGCCCGGTCAAGGCCTCTTCGCCCGTGGTCCGCGAGCTGCCCGTGCGTCCGCCGAACCTTTGCGCCGGCTGCTCCCACCGCGCCGTCTACTACGCCGTCCGCCACACCTTTGGCGACGACGCCTACTATTCCAGCGACATCGGCTGCTACACCCTGGGCATGCTGCCGCCCCTGCGCATGGCCGACTTCCTGGTCTGCATGGGCTCCTCCGTGTCCGCCGGCAGCGGTTTTGCCCGGGCTTCCGGCAAGCCGGTGGTGGCCTTCATCGGTGACTCCACCTTCTTCCATTCCGGCATGACCGGCCTGGCCAACGCCGTGTTCAACAAGCACGACATCCTGGTGGTCATCCTCGACAACGGCACCACCGCCATGACCGGCCACCAGCCCAATCCCGGCATGCTGCAGGACATCCTCGGTGAAGAGGCCATGCATCTGGATATCGAATCCGTGGTGCGCGGCCTGGGCGTCACCGAATGTGTGAAGGTCCGTTCCTACAACCTCAAGGCCCTGCATTCGGCCCTGGAAGACATGCGCGACAAGAAGGGCGTGCGCGTCATCATCGCGGAAGAACCCTGCGTGCTCTATGCCCGCCGCCGCCTCAAGAAGGCCGCCGCCCAGGTGGCCTATGTGGCCGAGCAGGGCGCCGATGCCCAGCGCTGTCTGGAAGAACTGGCCTGCCCCGCTTTCTATCGCAATGGCGAGGACGTGGCTGTGGATGAAAATCTCTGCACCGGCTGCATGGTCTGTCTGCAGGTGGCCCCCAAGGCCTTCAAGGCCAGAAAGCGCGCCTAGGTGAGGTGTATTATGCAACATAGCGACAAACAAAAGCGTCTTCGTATCTTCTTCACCGGCGTGGGCGGACAGGGCACCCTGACCGCCACCACCCTGCTGGCCCGCACCGCTCTGGATGCCGGGCAGGAAGTGGTGGCCGGCGAAGTCCACGGCATGGCCCAGCGCGGCGGTGTGGTGGAATCCGTGCTGCTGCTGGGCGGCTGGCGTTCGCCCAAGCTGGATCTTGGCGAGGCCGACATCCTGCTGGGCTTCGAGCCCCTGGAGACCCTGCGCGGTCTGCCGTACCTGCGCCCCGGCGGCGTCATCTTCTCCAGCCGTGATCCCATGCCGCCCCTGAGCGTGTCGCTGGGCATGGCTGCATATCCTTCCATGGAAGAGATCGAGCAGAAGTCCCGTGCCGTTGCCAGCCAGTGCCATTTCCTGGCCTGCCGCGAGCTGGGCATCCAGGCCGGTGCCGCCCAGGCGGGCAATACCGTGCTGCTGGCCGCTGTCTGTGCCTCGGGCCTGCTGCCCTTCGGTATCGACGCCCTCAAGGCCGCCATCGAAAAATACCTGCCCGCCAAGCTGCAGGCCTCCAACCTCAAGGCTTTGGAACTCGGTCAGGCCGCCCTGCATATGTAACAGCAGCATGGCCGTGTTGTTTTGCTGAGGGGGGGGACCCCCGCATCTCCGCTGTCGATGCCCGTAGCTTCCTTCGTCGCAACGGGCACGGCCCAAGGGGCCGCCATCCGGTCGCTGCCAGCGCGAGAGGTGTTCCCCCGCCCCTCAAATTCCCCACCCCCTCCCCAGCGCACTTCAGCGGGGAGGGGGGGGGTATGGTGATGGCTCTGGGTGCTGCGAACTTTTTTATCCGGAATTTTGGGGCGTTGAGGTTCGGCACAGCAGCAATGCGGCCGTTGCTGATACCGTGGCAGCTTCCCGAAGAGATTTTCCAAAGTACAAAAGGCCGTTGCCGACCAAATGCCTTTCTGGTCCGGATTGCGATCCCTTTCTTGTAACGCAGGAAAGGGCGACACGGATATTCGTAAAAAGGCACAAAACTGTGTGGAAGGCGCGGTAGAAGAGGCTATGGAGGAAAGAGTCTTTCAGAGCCAGAGCAGGAACCAGGTGGTATTCGTACGAATAAGGAAAGGCGCTGTCCGCGTATGCGGGCAGCGCCTTTTGTTGCCTTGCAGATAAGCTTCCCTGCCTGTTGGCGCAGCTTTTTAAGCAAAACGCGCCGGGGGAAGGGAGGGGAGTTTGAGGGGAGGGGAACCCCCTCTCGCGTTAGCAGAGGGGGTTCCCCTCCCCTCATGAAAAAGGAAACTAGCGGTTGCCGAAGCCGGGGATGCTGTAGCGCTTTTCCAGCCAGCGCAGGCACCAGGTGGCCAGGGAGACCAGGATGAGGTAGTAGAGGCCCACGGCCAGGAAGACTTCCGTATTGCGGAAGGTGTCCGAGGCCAGCACCTTGGCTTCGCTCATGAGCTCGTTACAGGTCACGAGCATGGCAAGGGAACTGTACTTGATGAGGTAGATGATCTCGTTGCCGCAGCCGGGCAGGGCACGCCGGGCTGCCTGGGGGATGACGATCCAGAACACGGTCTGGAAGGTGGTCATGCCCAGGGCCTGGGCCGCCTTGATCTGGCCCTGACGGATGGAGAGCAGGGCCCCGCGGATATACTCCGAATGATAGGCGGCGCTGCAAAGGATGAAGCTCAGCAGGGCGGCGCCGTAGGGCTCGAAATAGATGCCCATCTTGGGCAGGGCATAATAGATCATCATCAGCTGCACGGCCAGCGGCACGCCGCGGATGATGGCGGTGTACCAGTTGCCCAGCCGGCTGCTCCAGGGGCCGCCGAAGGCCCGCAGACATCCCAGTGCCACGCCGCCCACGAAGCCCAGGATACTGGCCGGGACGATGAGGGCGATGGACACTTTCAGGCCCTGATTGAGGGCCGGGATGACGTCCTGGGTGAAAAAGGGGATGTCGATGACCACGCTAGGCTCCCATATCCAGCAGGTGCGCGCAGAAGTCGCGGGTACGGGTATTGCTGCCTTCGGCCAGCAGGGTCTCGGGCGCACCCTGTTCGATGATGACACCGCGCTCCATGAACAGGATCTCGTGGGCCAGGGCACGGGCGAAGTCCATCTGGTGGGTGGCCATGATCATGGTCATGCCGCCCTTGGAAAGGTCACGGATGACGGAGAGCACTTCGCCCACCAGTTCCGGGTCCAGGGCGGAGGTAGGCTCGTCCAGCAGGATGACCTTGGGGTCCATGGCCAGGGCGCGGGCCATGGCCACGCGCTGCTTCTGGCCGCCGGAAAGCTGGGCGGGGTAGAGCAGGGCACGGCGGGCAAGGCCCACGCGGGCCAGCTCGTCCATGGCGCGTTCACGGGCGGCCGCGGCGGACATGCCGCGCACCTTGCGCAGGGCGATGGCCACGTTCTCTTCGGCGGTCAGGTGGTCGAACAGGTTGAAGTCCTGGAAGATCATGCCCACCTGGGCCCGGAAGGCGCAGAGCTTGGACTTGTTGGAAAAGTCGAGCTTTTCGCCTTCAAGGATGATCTCGCCCTTGTCCGGGGGGATGAGGCAGTTGATGCACTGCAAGAGCGTGCTCTTGCCCGCACCGGAAGGACCGATGAGGACCTTGAGCTCGCCGCGTTTCATGTTCAGGGAGCAATTGTCCAGGATGGACTTGCCGCCCAGGCTTTTGCTGATGCCTTTTACCTGCAAGACAACTTCGTTCATGCGTTCTTTACCCCATGCTGCGTGTTTTTGGCCATGCTGCCCACCGTGCCGGCGGAGTAGCCGGGGATCTGGACCTTGTTTTCCAGGCGGCGCAAGAGCTTGAGCACGATCAGCGTCAAAACGAAATAGATGACCCCCGCCAGGGCGAAAAATGCCAGATGTTCATGCGTACGCTGGGCCACGGCATTGACGCGGGCCATGATCTCCATGGTGCCCAGCAGGTAACAGACGGCGGAGTCTTTGAGGAGGATGGAAAATTCGTTGGCCCAGCCCGGGATGGAAAGGCGCAGGGCCTGCGGCAGGATGATGCAGGTGATGGCGGTCAGGTCGCGCATGCCCAGGGCGCGTGCGGCCTTGAGCTGTCCCTGGGGCAGGCTCTCGATGGCGCCCCGGAAGATCTGGGACTGATAGGCCGTGCTGATGCAGCCCATGACGAGGCAGGAGAGCAGGAAGGGCTCGAGAATCCAGCCCATGGAAAGGAAAAGCCCCTGGGAAAGGAAGAGCAGCACCAGGATGGGGACGCCGCGGAAAAACCAGACATACAGTCCCACCAGACGGCGGGCCAGGGAGTTACCGTACACCTGCAGCACGGCCATGGGGACGCCCAGTACCAGCCCCATGCCCAGCGCCAGGGCCACCGAGCCCACGGTCACCAGCGTGCCTCCCATGATGAAGGGGAAGGCATCCACGATGGTATCGCCTACGATGGGGCGCAGGACGACGGCCAGGCAGAGCCAGGCCTGCATGAGGATATCCCGCAGGAAATCCAGGATCGCGCTGAAGGGAAAGATATCGGACATGAGAAAAACGGGCTGTATGGACATGGCGAACCGCCGCGACAAGGGCGGCGGTTCACCTTGGAAAAGCGGCACGGGCCGCTGTATCAGTCAGTAAGAGATTACTTGCTCAGGTACTTGGCCTGCAGTTCCTTCCAGTAGGGATCGGCCTGCAGCTTGCGGAAACCTTCGTCGATGAGGGCGCGCAGTTCCTTGTCGCCCTTGCGGATGGCCACGCCGAACTGGTCGGGTTCGCCGTGCACACCGGCCTTCTTCACGGCCTTGCCGCGGGCGATGGCGTCACCGGCGGGCAGGGAGTCCATGAGGGCGGCTTCGATACGGCCGTTGACCAGGTCTTCCACGGCCAGCGGACAGGATTCATAGAAGCGCAGCTCAAAGGGATAGCCCTTTTCCTTCTGTTCCTGCTTGATGGCTTCAGCTTCGGAGGTGCCGCGCTGCACGCCCAGCTTGATGGGCTTGGACAGGATGTCGGCAGGGGTCAGCTTGGAGTCGGCAGGCACCAGGAACACGCGGGAGACTTCCCAGTAAGGATCGGAAAAGTCCACCACCTTGCGGCGCTTTTCAGTGATGCTCATGCCGGAAGCGATCATGTCGATCTGCTTGTTGGCAAGGGCCAGCACGATACCGTCCCAGGCCACAGGCTTGTGGACGACCTTGAAGCCCATGGTCTTGGCGATCCAGTTCATGGCATCCACGTCAAAACCGGCAGGCTGGCCGGTCTTTTCATCGACATAGGCAAAAGGCGGATAGTTGGAGTCGATGCCGTTGACGTAGGTCTTTTGGGCAAAGGCCGGCACAGAGGCCAGCAGGCCGAACAGCAGGGCGCAAACAAAAAGTTTTTTCATGGTGCTTCCCTTGTAAAATGTGAGGGCCGGGTATAACCTGATGCCGTATCGCGCGGCAACAAAATTTTTTAGCAAAAGCCGCGCACGGGCGCAAGTGAGAAGGCGTCACAAAGCCGCTCTCCTGCCCGTCCCCGCCTTTTTTCTTCCTTACCGGAGACCGGAATCAAGATGGAATTTTCCCGTCTAGCTCAGCGCATGCTGCAGAGTCTGGGGGTGCCGCTCCGCGTCATCCTGCTGGTGTGTTGCGACTTCCTGACGCTTTTTGCCTGTACGTTTTTTGTTTTGTGCCTGCGCGCCCTGTGGGGCGATCTTAACATCACCCGCTATGACTGGATGCTTTCCATGCTCCTGCTGGCGCCGTTCATGGGGCTGGCCCTGGGCCTTTACGGGGTCATCTCGCTGCCTGCCTATGTGGAAAGCCGCAAACTCTGCGCGCTGAGCACACTGACCTTCGGCCTCATCCTTGCGCTGTTGTTCGCGGGCAAGGCCAGTGTGGCCTATTCGCGTATCGTGCTCGTGGGGGCCTGGCTGCTGAGCATCTTCCTTTTGCCGGTGACACGGCGCTTCTGCCGTCACTATTTCGGCAAGTTCCGCTGGTGGGGGACCCCTCTGGTGATCCTTGATCGCAGCAATACGGGCCGTGTGCTGTGGCATTATCTCAAACGCCACCCCTGGCTGGGCCTTTCGCCGGTAGACATCTTCACTCTGCCCCCGGACATGGAAGAAGCCAGACGCCAGCTGAAGGACGCGGAGCGTCGCCATCCCGGGGCCATCGCCCTGATGCTGCAGCCTTCCGATGCCCATACGGCCCGCTTCGTCCATGAAGCCAGCCGCTATTTCGTCAAGATCCTGGTGGTGCCCGCCCAGAGCAGCGGCGTCCGGCAGCACTGGTTCCATGCCTGCGACCTGGGGACCATGACGGGCTTCATGCTCATGCAGAATTTGCGCCGTCGCTGGCGGCAGCGCCTCAAGAGAGCCCTGGACCTCGTGCTTTGTCTGCCCGTGGTCGTGTTGTGTTCTGTGCCCGGCCTGCTGCTGTGCCTGCTGATCCGTCTGGACAGTCGCGGGCCGGTGTTCTACCGGCAGCGTCGTCTGGGCAAGGACGGCAAGGCCTTTGACGTGTTCAAGTTCCGCACCATGCGTCAGGATGCGGACGAGGTGCTGGCCCGCTATCTGGAGGAAAATCCCGATCTGCGCGACGAGTGGGAAAAGGACCGCAAATTGAAGCATGACCCCCGTATCACCCGCGTGGGCCGCTTCCTGCGCAAGAGCAGCCTGGATGAACTGCCCCAGCTGATCAATGTGGTGCGGGGCGAGATGAGCCTGGTGGGGCCGCGTCCCATCGTGGAGGCCGAGATCGCCAAATACGGCGAAGTCTACGCGGATTACTGCCGGGTGCGCCCGGGCATCACGGGCCTGTGGCAGGTCTCCGGACGAAACAATACGACCTACGAGGAACGGGTCAGCCTGGACCGCTATTATGTGACCAACTGGTGCATCTGGATGGATCTCTGGATCCTGGCCCGTACCTTCCCCGTGGTGCTCACCGGCTACGGCGCATACTAGCGGGGCCTGCAGGAGCCACGAGTCCGGAAGCAGATAGTGCTCCGCCGGAGCAGCGGAAACATCGCTTCTTTGCAAAAGAGCGGGGCTGGGCAGTACCTTGCCCGGATACAAGCGCGTCGCCTATGCCTGTATGGAACGAGGACAGCCCCGAAAAGGCTCGCGAGACAAAAGAAAAGGACAGCCATGAAGGCTGTCCTTTTTTCTTTACGGACTGTTTTGTCCTTTACATGCGGGCCATGGCCGCTTCCACCTCATGGCGGAAGCCGGTCAGGAAATTCTCGGTAGAGAACTTTTCCGCATGCGCGTGCAGGTGTAGGGGATCGAAATCCCCTTCGCACTGCTCAAAGCGCTGCAGGGCCTCGGCCAGGCTCTCCGGGGTCTGCTCGCTGAAGAGCAGGCCGGTCTCGCCGTCCACCACGGTCTCGGTGGCGCCACCGCGTCCGTAAGCGATGACCGGGACCCCGGCCGACATGGCTTCCACCGGGATGATGCCGAAGTCTTCCTCGCCGGGGAAGAGCAGGGCCCGGCTGCGGGCCATGAGCTCGCGCACGGCGGCATCGTCCTGGCGGCCCACAAAGCGCACGCTGGGGCCTGCCTTGGCCTTGAGCTGCTGCATCATCTCGCCGTCACCGGCCACCACCAGCGGACGGCCAAGGCGGGTGCAGACCTCCACGGCCAGATCAACGCGCTTGTACGAGGCCAGACGGCCGAAGCAGAGGTAGTGCTCCCCGCCCGGTTCCGCGCGGGGCGTGAAGGCGTTGGTGTCCACCGGCGGATGGACCACGGCGGCCTCGCGGCGCCAGTACTTGCGGATGCGCCGGGCCACATGACGGGAGTTGGCCACGAAGTGGTCCACCCGCTGGGCGCTGAGGCAGTCCCACTGCCGCAGGGAGGGCAGCAGCAGGCGCATGGCCAGACGGGAGAGCCGCCCCGTGCTCCGCATGTAGGCCGGCCAGTTGTCCCACAGATAGCGCATGGGCGTGTGGCAGTAGCAGACGTGCAGGCAGTCGGGCCGGGTGATGACCCCTTTGGCGGGCCCGGACTCGCTGGAGATGACCAGATCGTAGTCCGTCAGGTCCAGCTGCTCCAGGGCATGCGGCATGAGGGGCAGGTACTTTTTATACAGCCTGCGGCTGGCGGGCAGGCTGTTGATGAAGGTGGTGCTGATCTTGTGCCGGCGGAATTCGGGCAGGAGCTTTTCCCTGTCCACCACGTGGGTGAAGATGTCCGCCTGCGGATAGAGACGGCACAGGGCCTCCAGCACCTTTTCGCCACCGGCCATGTTGACCAGCCAGTAATGCACCAGAGCGACTTTCATGCTAGGCCTTGGGGCGGTCGCCGATGGCGGCAGTGATCTGGGCCTCGGCGGCCAGTTTGCCGTCCACATACGCGCGGGCGTCCATCTTGCAGAGCTTGAGCTTCATGCGGATATTGTCGCAGTGCAGTTCCAGGCGGTCGCCGGGCACCACCTGGCGACGGAATTTGACGCCGTCCAGGCCGGTGAAGAAGAAGAGTTTGTCCGACAGGTCGCCTTCCATGCCGGAGACCGCCAGCAGGGCGCCGGTCTGGGCCAGGGCTTCAAGGATGAGCACGCCGGGCATGATGGGCGCACCGGGGAAATGGCCCTGGAAGAAGGGCTCGTTGATGGTCACGTTCTTGTAGGCCTTGATATGGGAGCCAGGCACGCATTCCAGCACGCGGTCCACCAGCAGGAAAGGATAGCGGTGGGGCAGGATGGAGAGGATGCGCTGGATGTCCATGGTGATAGGCGTAGCGTCCGACATGGAAAACTCCTTTGATGGGTATGATGGCGCAGTTTAGCCCGATGCCTGGCGCAAGACAAGGCGGCCTGCTGCCGGCAGGCGGGCAAAAAAAAGCCCCCTGCGGACAGGGGGCTCGAGATCCGGCTGTGGGGGGCGCTTACTTGCTGCCCTTGGCCTTGTCTTCCTTGTGGAGACGGTTGACTTCGGCCAGCACGTCCTGGGTCAGGTCCATGGTCTGGTCGGCGTAGAGGACGCCACCGGCGGTGATGTCCACCACGAAGTTGAAGCCCTTCTTCTGGGCCACGTTGTAGGTGGCGTTGAAGACCATGGTGACCATATCCTGGCGCAGCTTCACTTCGTCCTGTTCCACCTTGCGCAGGAAGTTGCGGGTCTTCTGGTCCAGTTCCTGCTTCTTGCGGATGAAGGCCAGCTTCTTTTCATCAGAGGCCTTGGGGCCCTTCAGTTCCTCGGCAGACTTCTTCAGGGCTTCGCCCTGCTTTTCCAGAGCGGCACGCTCTTTGCCGTACTTGCTTTCCATCTGCTTTTTGGCGGCCTGGGCAGGTTCGCTCTGGGTGGCGACAGCCTGCATGTCCACGACGCCGATCTTGGCGGCAGCAGGTTCAGCGGCATTGGCGGCAACGGCCCCCGCCATCATCAGGCAGACCGCAAGGGTCAGATACATCAGTTTGCGCATGGAAAAAACTCCCTTTGATCGAATGCTCCGCGGATCGAGGATGCCGCCAGGCAGTGATTGTGTAGGTTTTCTGGTAGCAAGAGGGAAACCTCTTGTTTACCGTTCATCACATAGCACCAGAGGCAGGGGGCGTCAAGGAATTCTGGGCCGTGCGGTTCTGCCGCACGCGGTCGCTGTAGCTCAGGATGCCCTCGGCCAGACCTTCGGCCAGGATCATGCGGTAGCGGGCGTCGAGCAGGTTGCGGGCCTCATGCGGATTGGAGCAGTAGCCCACTTCCACCAGGACGCAGGGCATGCGCGCACCCAACAGGACGATGAAGGGGGCCGCCCGGGTGCCGTTGTCGCGCACGGTATAGCCGCGGCGCTTCAGACGGGCCAGGGACTGCTTCTGGATGTCGGTGGCCAGCCTGCGGCTCTCGTACTGGCGGGCCGTGAGCATGCCGTCGGACAGGATCTTCTGGACCTCGCCCAGGTTCCTGTCGTTGCGGGCGTTTTCCTGGCTGGCCACACGCACGGCCCGGGGATCGCGGGAGATGTCCAGGTAATAGGTCTCGAAGCCGTTGATGCCGCGGTCCTCATGGGCGTTGACGTGGATGGAGACGAACAGGTCCGCGCCTGCCTGGTTGGCTTTGCCGGTGCGGTCCCGCAGGCTCACGGCCACGTCCTTGCGCCGGCTGTAGATGACCTCCAGGCCGTTGTCCTCCAGCAGGCGGCCCAGACGCAGGGCGATGTCCAGCGTGATGTTGCGCTCGATCACGTCATTGTGGATGGTGCCCGGATCACGTCCGCCGTGCCCGGCGTCGATGAACACGCGCTGCACGGAAAGGCCCGGCTGCCCGGCCACCACATTGTTGACCCGGACGGCCTTGCCCTTGCCGGCGGAGGCATCCGCCAGACGGCCGTCCGCAGCGGCGGGGGCCAACTGCTGCCGCATGGCCGTGGCCTGGGGGCGCATGTCGCCACGGGGATATTCCTTCTCCAGACGGGCCAGCAGGCGCACGGCCTCGGTGCGGTCTTTCAGTTCCTCGGCACTGATCTGCGCCGCCTGCAGCAGGGCATCGTCAGCCAGGGCGCTGCCGGGGAATTCTTCCGGCACACGCAGCAGCAGGGTACGGGCCGTGCGGTAGTCGGCGGCAAGGTGGGAACAGTCGGCCAGGGAACGGGCGCTGACTCCGGCACGGAACAGGGCCGCCGCGCTGACCGTGGCATTGGGACGGCTCTGGTAGACCTGCATGAAATCGCCCTGCAGGTTTTCCCAGGGTTCGCGCCAGCAGGAACGACGCTTGTCGGCACGCAGGAGCTCCATGGTCTTCTTGGCATTCTCATAACGCTGCAGGGCCTGGCGGGCATCGTCTGCCGGAGGGGTGTCGGATATCTGACGGGCAGGCTGCACGGACGGCTGCGGGGCATCCTTGCCCGGGGCCAGTTCCTGCCGCAGGCGGCGGGCTTCGGCGTACATGTCGCCGCGCGGGTAGTCCCGGCAGAGCGTATCCAGCAGCTTCAACGCGCCCCGGGTGTCCTTGAGCCTGTCGGCCCGGATACGGGCGGCACGCAGCAGGGCATCATCGGCCAGGCGGCTGCTCTCGTGCTGCCGGGCCACTTCCTCGAAAGTCCCGGCGGCCTTGCGGGCGTCGGAGATGGCGAAGGAGCGGCGGGAAAGCTCTTCGTAGCATTCCGCGGCCTTGAACAGGGCGGCAGGACGGTTGGCCCAGGTGGTGGCGTTCTGATGGATGGCATGGAAGGACGCGGCCACTTCTTCCCAGGGGGCACGCTGCATGCCGCGCTTGTTGTCCTGGCGCAAGGCATCCATGTCGTCCTTGGCGGCTTCATAGCGCTGCGCGGGGGACAGTGTGGCGCCATGGCTGATGGTATGGCAGAAGGCCGCCAGGAGGGAAAAGGCCAGGATGAATCCCAGAGGAGGCAGGATACGGGCCATCATGCCGGGGGACTGGGGACGGGGAGCGGGGGGGACTTTTTTCCTGGCCATGGCACAGAACTCGCTGGATAGTGGCTGCTCCCGGGAGGGGAACTTTGCCGTAGCCTGTCCTTTGCAGGTTGCGTGCCATGAAGATATTTTTTATTAAAAAGCTTGTGTTTTCAGGATGCTACAAGCGCTCCGTGTAGGCCCCTCCAAGGGAGTGTCTGTTTTCCGACATAAAAAAAAGCTCCCCGAAGGGAGCTTTTTTGACGCGAAGGAGATCAGCCCGGCCTAGAAGAACTGGCCCATGCTGAATTCCAGACGGCCCTGCTCACGCTCGCCGTCGTAGTCCTTGGACAGGGGATAGCCATAGGCCAGGCGCAGGTCACCCATGGGCGAACGCCAGCGCAGTTCCAGACCGGCGGAGTAGACGATCTTGTCGTTGAAGTCGTCGACCATGGTCTTGTGGTCGATGTTGAAACCGGCATCGAAGAAGGGCACCAGGGCCAGGCCCATGTCCTTCTGGAAGGTCCAGATGTATTCCACGTTCAGCACGCCCATGCGGTCACCACCGATCTGGTCGCCGCCATACTTGTCGTCGCGGGGCGAGAGGTCGGAGTAGGAGTAACCGCGCACGGTATCCATGCCGCCCAGCCAGAAGCGTTCGAACACGGGCACGCGGCTGCTGGTGTTCTGGAACACCCCGCCCACGCGGGCGCGCAGGTGGAAGGTGTTTTCGGGATTGATGGACCAGAAGCCCTGCCAGTCGGCCACGGCCTTGATGAAGTTGTCGGTACCGCCCAGGCCGCCGCCGCCGTATTCGGCCCACAGGCGGGCGATGGTGCCCCTGGTGGGACGGGCGCGGTCGTCGGTGGTATCGCGCAGGATGCGGGCGGAGATGGCGCTGGTCCAGTTGGTGCCCTTATAGTCGGAGATGTAGGGCGAAGCATCGGCATCCACGTTATAGAGGTCGTAGCGTTCCAGGCGGTAGCCGATACCCACGGACGTATATTCACCGATGGGATAGCCAAAGCGGATGGTGTCACCGATGGTTTCCTTGGTGAAGTCGTCCCAGTAGTCGTAGATGTAGTAGATGTCGTTGCCGAAGGACAGGTCGGTATCGTAGACGCGCGGGTTGGTGAAGGAGAGCACGCCCGACGTACGGCGCCAGGAGAAGAAGCCCTGCAGCTGCACCTGATAGCCGCGGCCGAAGAGGTTGCGCTCCATGATGGAGGCCGTCACGCCCACGTCATAATAGGTGGAGTAGCCGATACCGCCCATGAGGGCACCGGTGTTGTCTTCCTTGACCTTGATCTTGAGGTCCACTTCGTCAGGACGATCGGTGGGGATCAGTTCGCTGTCGATGGCGGAGAAGTAGCGCAGGCGGTTCAGGCGTTCGGCGGAACGGCGCATCTTTTCGCCTTCGTACTGGTCGCCGTCGCCCAGGCGCATCTCGCGCAGGATGACGTTGTCACGGGTCTTGGTGTTGCCGTCGACCATCAGGCGGCGGATGAAGACCTTTTCCTTCTTGTTGACCATGTAGCCCACGTCCACCATGGGCTCGTCGCCTTCCACCTTCATGACGCGGGTGTCCACCTCGGCAAAGGCGTAACCGCGGTCGGTGTAGAAGTTGGTCAGGCGCTTGCTGTCTTCCTGCATGACGGTGATGGAGAAGTAGTCGTTGTCCTTCTTCCATTCGTCCATCTCGACCACGTCCAGCATGGCCTGTTCTTCGTCGATGATGTCACCGCCGAACTTGATGTCATGGATCTTGTAGCGGGGGCCTTCATGGACCTTGAAGGTCACATAGATGCCGTCTTCCTTGTACTGTACGTCGGGAGCGGCCACCTGGATGTCCACGAAACCCTGGTTCAGGCCGTAGGCGGCGATGGCGTTGGTATCACGCTCCAGGTGTTCTTCCTTGAGCACGCCGGTGCCCGTGAACCAGGAGAAGATGTTGCGGGGCTTGAGGGCCAGGTACTTGTCCATGTCGCCCTTGTCCAGCTGCTCCAGGCCCTCGATCTTGACTTCCTTGATGTAGAGCTTGTTGCCTTCTTCCACCTGGATGACCAGCACGGCGCCGCGGCCGCCGGAGCGGCTGTCCAGACGGTAGCTGGAACGGGCCAGGTAGTAGCCTTCCTTGCGGTAGAGTTCGTTGATCTTCTGCAGGTCGTCGGCGATGAGCTGTTCGTTGAGCACGTTGCCGGACTTGGTGCCCATGGCGGCGATCACGTCCTCGGCATCGATCTCGTGGGAACCTTCCACGATGATGTTCTCGATGCGGGGCTTTTCCGCCACGGTGAAGACCAGCACGTTGCCTTCCATGTGGGCCTGGACGTCACTGAAGTAGCCCAGTTCCCAGATGCGCTTGACTTCTTCGTTGATGTCATTGGCGGAGGGGGTGTCGCCCTTGCGGATGGAGAGGCGCATCAGGACCACTTCGGGGTCCATGACCTGCAGGCCGCGCACCTGCACGTCGGCCAGAGCACCCTTGGCGGTGCCCATGGGCACGAAGTCGGCGCGACCGATGGGATCGTTGGGTTCGGTGCGGGGAGCGCTGCTGGCAGCAGGGGCGGCGGCAGCGGCACCGGCCAGCATGCCGGAAGCCTGACCGGCCATGGCGGCGGCGCATTCATTGAGGCTCAGCAGGGAGGGGCGATCGAAGTTGGCAGGCTTGGCCTGGCCTTCGTTCACCGGCACCAGCAGGGACTGCAGGGCAAAGCCTTCGCCGTTCTGCTTGAAGCTGCCGAACAGCACCAGGTCGGCGCCCGCTTTTTTGCCCAGCTCGCGGGCAGCGGCCATGTCGATGCTGCCGCCGCGGGAGGACAGCAGGCTGCGGGCCTTGTCCATGGGGATGACGGACAGACCGCGCTGCTGCATCTCCGTACCGATGATCTGCGGCACATCCCGGGCCGCATTGGGCATCTCAGGGCCGGCAGTGACCTGGAAGGGCAACACCAGCACCGTGTTTCCCGCAGCCTGCAGCGGGGCGGCTCCCCACAGGCAGGCCAGCAGGGCGAAACAGAACAGGCCCAGCCAATTACGCGAATGTTTTTTCATACAGAGTCCCCGCTCTCAGTTCCAGACTACGATTCATGGTGGCGGCCAGCTCGCGGTTGTGGGTGACAATCACGAGGGTCATGCCCAGTTCGCGATTCAGTTCGCGCATCAGGGTGCTGACCTGCTCACCAGTATTTTCGTCAAGGTTGCCCGTGGGTTCGTCAGCCAGCAGCACCCGGGGGCGCAGCAAAACGGCGCGAGCGATGGCTACCCGCTGCCGCTCCCCGCCGGACAGGGTGGAGACCTTGCTCTCCACACGGTGGGCAAGACCTACGCGTTCCAGCATGGCACGGGCATCGGGCAGCACATCGGCACGACAGGCACCGCCTATCAGGGCCGGCATGGCCACGTTTTCCAGGGCCGAGAATTCCGGCAGGAGATGATGGAACTGAAACACGAAGCCCAGCGTCCTGTTGCGGAAGCGGGCCTTTTCGTCAGGCCTCATCTCGGACATGTCCCGGCCGTCAAAAAAGATTTTTCCACTGCTTGGAGTATCAAGAGCCCCCATAAGATGCAAGAGGGTACTCTTGCCGGAGCCGGAGGTCCCCACGATGGCCAGGGACTCTCCTTCTTCCACGGAAAGGTTGATATCCTTGAATATCTCGAGGTTCTCCGGGCCGGAGAACCGCTTGCCCACATGTTCGAATTTGTAGAGCTCGGCCATGATCACTCGTAGCGCAGGGCTTCCGCGGGCTCAAGGCGTGCGGCCTGCCGCGCCGGGTACAGGGTTGCCAGGAAACAGAGCAGCATGGCGCTGGCCCCGATGATGAGCACGTCCTGCCAGGTGATGATGATGGGCAGGTGATCCAGGGTGTAGACGTTCTCGGGCAGCTTGATGAAGCGGTAACGCTTCAGCGCCCAGCCCAGGCTCAGACCCATGCCGTAACCCAGCAGGGTGCCCACGAAACCGATGATGGTGCCCTGGAGCATGAAGATGCGGCGGATCATGGAACGGGTGGCGCCCATGGACATGAGGATGGCGATGTCGCGGGTCTTCTCCATGACCAGCATGACCAGGGAGGTCACGATGGAGAAGGAGCCGATGAGCACCACCATGGTCAGCAGGATGAACATGCCGATCTTTTCCAGCTTGAGGGCCGCGAAAAGATTGGCGTTCATCTCCATCCAGTGGCGCACATAGAAGGGGGAGCCCAGGGTGTCCTGCACGCTCTGGGCGATGACGTCGGCCTTGTAGACGTCGTCCACCATGATCTCGATGCCGGTGAGGAAGCCGTCGGGCAGGCCGAGGATGTCGCGCGCGGCCTTGAGGTCCACGAAGGCCAGGGTGGCATCGTATTCGAACATGCCGGTCTTGAAGATGCCCACCACCTCGAAGGGGCGGATGCGCGGCGAATAGCCGGTGGCGCCCTTTTCCCCGGAGGGGGAGAGCAGGTTGACGCGGCTGCCCAGGCCGATGCCCAGACGCTTGGCCAGCTCCTCGCCGATGACGATGCCCGGCGTGCCCTCGCGCTTCAGATCGGCCACGGAGCCGCGACGGATCTCGCGCAGCATGCTCAGGACCTTGGGCGCGCTTTCGGGATCGATGCCGCGCAGCACCAGGCCTTTGACGCCGCCGGCGGCGGAGAGCATGACTTCCGTATAGATGAAGGGCGTGGCGCCGCGCACATGCTCCACGGCCTCCACTCGCCGCACCAGGTCGGGGTGCTGCTGGAAGGCCGCGGGCACGTAAGACATGACGATGCCGTGGGCGTTGGCGCCGATGATCTTGTCACGCATGTCGGTGGTCAGGCCGTTGTAGACGCCCAGGACCACCACCAGGGCGCCGACGCCGAGGGCGACGCCCAGGATGGACATGATGGAGATGATGTAGATGAAGGTCTGTTTGCGGCGCGAGAACAGATATCTCAGCGCCACAAACAGCTCAAAGGGCATGCGCATGCTTGTTTAGAACTCCGGACGCAGCAGCGGGAAGAGGATGACTTCGCGGATGGAGGCGGAGTCCGTCAGCAGCATGACGAGGCGGTCGATGCCGATGCCTTCGCCGGCCGCCGGGGGCATGCCGTATTCCAGGGCGCGCAGGAAGTCCTCGTCCATGGCGTGGGCTTCGTCGTCGCCGGCCTCCTTCTCGCGCACCTGCTCTTCGAAGCGCAGACGCTGGTCCACGGGGTCGTTGAGCTCGGAGAAGGCGTTGGCCAGTTCACGACCGGTGATGAACAGTTCGAAACGGTCCGTCAGGTCGGGGTGCTCGTTGTTGCGGCGCGACAGGGGCGAGATCTCGGTGGGGTAGTGGTAGATGAAGTGGGGCTGGATCAGCTTCTCTTCCACATCCAGATCGAAGAGCTTGGCGTGCAGCTTGGGCAGGCTCTCGCTGTCGGTGGCCTTTTCGCCGCGGCTGCGGATGTAGTCGCGCACCTTGTTGTAGTCGTTGTAGAATTCGGGGCTGTGGCCGCCGATCTTGGTCAGCGATTCATAGAAGGACATGCGGGTCCACTTGCCGGGGGTGAGGTCGATCTCCTGGCCCTGGTAGGTGATGACCGTGCCGCCGCAGACCTTGTTGGCCAGACGGGCGAAGAGCTCTTCGGTCAGGTCCATGAGGTCGTGGAAGTTGGCGTAGGCCCAGTAGAATTCACAGGAGGTGAATTCCGGGTTGTGGCGGGTGTCGATGCCTTCGTTACGGAAGTTGCGGTTGAGCTCGAAGACCTTTTCGAAGCCGCCCACCAGCAGACGCTTGAGGTACAGCTCGGGCGCGATGCGCATGTAGAGCTTGAGGTCCAGGGCGTTGTGGTAGGTCTCGAAGGGGCGGGCGGCGGCGCCACCGGCCACGGCCTGCATCATGGGAGTCTCCACTTCCATGAAGCCGCGCTCTTCGAGGAAGCGGCGGAACTCGCTCACGATCATGCTGCGCTTGCGGAAGATCTCGCGGGCGCGCTCAGTGACGATGAGGTCCACATAGCGCTGGCGGTAGCGGGTCTCCATGTCCTTGAGGCCGTGATACTTTTCCGGCAGGGGGCGCATGGAGCGCGTGATGAGCTTGAGGTTGCGACAGGAGATGGTCAGCTCGCCCGTCTTGGTATGGAAAAGATGGCCGGACACGCCGACGATGTCGCCCACGTCCAGCTTCTTCACTACATTATAAACCTCTTCGGGCAGTTCCTCGCGGCTGGCGTAGCACTGGATGCGGCCGCTCTCGTCCATGATGTGGAAGAAGGCCACCTTGCCGAAGGAACGCAGCGAGACGATGCGGCCGGCGATGGCGAACACGTCCCCCTTGGCTTCCAGCTCTTCGGCGCTCAGGCTGCCGAAATTGTCCAGCACCCAGCTGACGGCATGTTCCTTGCGGAAATCATTGGGGAACAGCGGCACACCGGCGTCCAGCAGGTCACAGGCTTTGACGACGCGGTTTTTGATGACTTCGTTGAGCATGTCGCGCTCGGCAAAGCCCTCAAGCATGGGCATGAAATAGGCGGCGTGCTGCGACTTGGTATTCAGCTTGATCTTTTGCTTCTTAGGACTCTTTTCCCGGTTTTCCACTGCAAACTCCTGCTTCGGGCATGGCCCGGCCCTCTTTCGGGCTCAACGGTTGAATGGCTAGAGGTATGCCATTCAGGCCCCGTCGTCAAGGTTCGGGGCCGGGGGACCTCTGCGGCCCAAGGGTGCCTTTCGGCCAGGAAAATGATAAAGTAGTCATACTTGAATTTCATTGAAGCATAGTTTACCGTTTTCAAAACGTAACCCCGCAAGGACCAAACATGAAAAAATTGACCATCTCCTTTCTCGGCCGGGACTGTCCCGGCATCGTTTCTGCGGTAAGCCAGATCCTCGGGCAGACCGGCTGCAATATTATCGAGGTCACCCAGACCATCCTTTGCGGTGAGTTCGCGGCCATCTTTATCGTCCAGGCCCCTGAAAACGTGACGGAAGAATCCCTGCACACCCAGCTGGCCCTGGGCCTGGTGGATGCCAAGCTCGACCTTTCCGTGCTGGTGCGCCCGGCCGTGGAAGGCCGCTGGGAAGACTCCGTGGTCAGCCAGCCCTTCGTGGTCACGGTGGACGGCCCCGACCGCCCCGGCCTCATCGCTGCCATGAGCCGCGTCTTTGCCCGTCACGGCGTCAACATCGACAGCCTCAAGGCCGTTCTGGGCCAGGATCACAGCAATCACGCCCTGTTCGTGTTCGAGGTCAAGGTCCCCGAAAATGCGGACCTCGGCCGCCTGCGTCGCGAGCTGGCCAGCGAAGGCCAGGCCCAGGGCCTGCGCGTCAGCGTGCAGCACCGCGACATCTTCGAAGCCGTCCATCGTATCGGCTCCTTCTAGGATCCCGTCCGTCCCGGGAGCGCGGCAGGACCGCCTCCGCAAGTATCATAAGGAATATCCATGCTTTCTGAACGCGAAGTTATCAATACGCTCAACATGCTCCGCAACGAGCATCTGGACGTGCGCACCGTGACCCTGGGCGTGAGCCTGTTCGACTGTGTCAGCCATGACATCGACCTCTTCACCGGCAACGTCAAAGCCAAGCTGCACCGCTATGCCTCCCAGCTGGTCAACGTCTGCAACGAAGTGGGCGACAAGTACGGCATCCCGGTGGTCAACAAACGTATCAGCGTCAGCCCCATCGCCGTGGTGGGGGCCCCCTTCGGCCCCGACGGCATGGTGCGCGTCTGTCAGGCCCTGGACGAAGCGGCCAAGGAAGCCGGCGTCGACTTCCTGGGCGGTTTCTCCGCCCTGGTGGAAAAAGGTTTCGCCAACGGTGACCGCGCCCTCATCGAGGCCCTGCCCGAAGCCCTGGCCACCACGGACCGCATCTGCTCCTCCATCAACGTGGCCTCTTCCCGCTCCGGCATCAACATGGATGCCGTGGCCCTGATGGGTGAACAGATCCTCAAGGTGGCCCAGGCCACGGCCGACCGCGGCGGCCTTGGCTGCGCCAAGCTGGTGGTCTTCGCCAACATCCCGCAGGACGTGCCCTTCATGGCCGGTGCCTACCTGGGCGTGGGCGAGCCCGACGTGGTCATCAACGTGGGCGTCTCCGGCCCCGGCGTGGTCAAGAAGGCCATCGACCGCGCCCTGGAGCACAGCCGTAACGGCGGCAAGCCCATGACCCTGCTGGATGTGGCCGAAGTCATCAAGCGCACGGCCTACAAGGTGACCCGCGTGGGCGAGATGATCGGTAACGAAGTGGCCCAGCGTCTGGGCCTGCCCTTCGGCGTGGCCGACCTTTCCCTGGCCCCCACCCCGGCCGTGGGCGACAGCGTGGGCGAGATCTTCCAGAGCGTGGGCCTGTCCAGCATCGGTGCGCCCGGCACCACGGCCGTGCTGGCCATGCTCAATGATGCCGTGAAGAAGGGCGGCGCCTTCGCCTCCTCTTCGGTGGGCGGCCTGTCCGGCGCCTTCATCCCCGTTTCCGAAGACTCCAGCATCGAGGCGGCCGCCACCTCCGGCCTGTTGAGCCTGGAAAAGCTGGAAGCCATGACCAGCGTCTGCTCCGTGGGCCTGGACATGATCGCCATTCCCGGCGACACCCCGGCCAGCACCATTTCCGGCCTCATCGCCGACGAAATGGCCATCGGCATGATCAACCACAAGACCACGGCCGTGCGCGTCATCCCCGTGCCCGGCAAGGGCGTGGGCGAGGAAGTGAGCTTCGGCGGCCTGCTGGGCAAGGCGGCCATCATCCCCGTGCCCAAGGGCGATGCCAGCGCCTTCATCGGTCTGGGCGGCCGCATCCCGGCTCCCATCCACAGCCTGAAGAACTAGCCGCAGACAACAACAATAAGAAAAGGACGGGATATTTTCCCGTCCTTTTTGTTTTGGGGAAGAAGGCGTCCGCCATTCCCCAACGTTCGGGCCGTTGATACGGACAGACGGCGGGCGAGTCCGGCAAATCGTCCGGGGCCTCTCTCTTTTTATGGCTGTCGGCAACTGGATGCCTGGACACGCACAGGACGATAACCGCCTGTTCTCATGCAGGCGGTTTTGCTTTTTGTTGAGCTGTGGCATCAGAAGGGCAGGGACGATGGCCGGAAGCGGCCGGACAGACAGGGGAGGCATCGATGCCGGAAGGAAATTTTTTCCACTACGATCAGGCGGCTGTGGATCATCTGGCCTGCAAGGACAAAAAACTGGCAGCGGCCATGCAGGCCATCGGCCCGGTGCGCCGGGAGGTCATGTCGGATCTTTTCCAGGCCCTGATGCATGCCATCACGGGCCAGCAGATCAGCATGGCGGCCCAGCGCACGGTCTGGGGACGCTTGTGCGGCCTGCTGGGCGAGGTCACGCCGCAAGCCCTGCTGGCCCAGCCGCAGACGGCCTTGCAGGCGCTGGGGCTTTCCGCGCGCAAGGTGGACTACATGCGCGGCATCGCCCGGCAGGTGGTGGACGGGGAACTGGATCTGCCGGGCATGGCCGCTCTGGAGGACGCCGAAGTCTGCCGCCGTCTTGCCGCCCTGCGCGGCATCGGCGTCTGGACGGCCGAGATGCTGCTGCTTTTTTCCCTGCAGCGGCCCGACATCCTGAGCTATGACGATCTGGCCATCCGGCGCGGCCTGCGCATGCTCTACCGCCACAAAGAGATGCCGCGCGAGCGCTTCGAGCGGTACCGCAGGCGCTTCTCGCCTTATGGTTCGCTGGCCTCGCTGTATCTGTGGGCCATCGCCGGCGGGGCATTGCCGGAGCTGGACGATCCGGCGGAACGCAAAAAGGGGGGATCCCGCCCTGCCGCGAGCCTCAAAAGCACGGTGACGAAAGACTGAGCGGCCCCTCCCTTTCCATGACAAGCTGCCCGCGTGCATCGCTTCTTTCCCACGTTGGGCGACCGGCCGTGCTCCTGCCAGTCCATGAAGATAGGTGCCATGAAGAGAGCCGCATGGTGGGGCGCATCTTGCCGCGCCTGCCGGTTCTCCGGAACGTTGCACAAAAAAAGGCCCTGCGGTGTGTGTTCCGCAGGGCCTTTGCGTACGAGAAAAAGCCTACTTGAGGGCAGCGGCACCGGCCTTGGCCACGTTGGTGTCCTCGGCCACGCTACCACCGCTGACGCCGATGGCGCCCACGATGACGTTGTCGCGGATCAGCAGCTCACCGCCGCCGAAGATCACCAGACCGCCGTTGGTGGCTTCGATGCCGAACAGTTCCTGACCGGGCTGGGAAGCGGCGCCCAGCGTGGAGGTGGGCATGTTGAAGTAGCGGGCCGTGACGGCCTTCTTGGTGGAAACGTCGATGCTGCCGATGAAGGCGCCGTCCTGACGCACGAAGGCCTTCAAGTTGCCGCCAGCATCCACGATGGCGATATTCATGGGCACGCCCTGGGCTTTGGCCTTGACCAGAGCCGCATCGAGCACCTTCTGGGCTTCGGCCAGGGTCAGGTCGCCGGGGAGCTGGGTCGCGGGGGCCTTGGTCTTGGCCTGGGCCAGACCGGCGCAGAGAACGAGAGCCAGAACGAGAGGAACGATACGCTTCAGCATACAGGACTCCTTTTGCCCGCAAGGGCTGTTTTCTCCTACTCTAGCACTCCGCCGGGGCATGGGCAAGCGGTAACTCTTTTTTTCATATGATGGTTGGGCAACCAATCATCGCCGCGCCGCAGCTCGTACGTCCGCTCCCTGTCCGCACCGGGGCCAAAACAAAAAAGCCGGCAGCCATGCGCTGCCGGCCTGGTATCGAAACGGGACGGGAGGATCAGGCCCCAAGCAGATAGGGAGAGATAAAAAAGCGCCAGATCAGGGTGGCCAGCAGCAGGGAGAGCGAGACCCAGAGGAAGCGACGCACGGCTTCGGTACCGACCTTGATGGCCAGACGGCTGCCCAGCCAGTTGCCCGCGATGTTGGCGGCCATCATGGGCAGGCCGACGCTCCAGATGACGGCGCCGTTCCAGATGAAGAGGATCATGGCGCCGAGGTTGGAGGCAAAATTCATGACCTTGGACGTGGCCGAGGCTTCGAGGAGGCTGATGCGCAGGACCCAGTGCAGGGCCAGGATCAGGAAGCTGCCGGTGCCGGGACCGAAAAAGCCGTCATAGATGCCCACGATGAGGAAGCAGAGCGGCGCCAGTATCCAGTAACGGCGACCGGAGGTGAGCGGCGGATTTTTCTGCTCCTTCTTGGGCATGAGGGTGGCCAGCATGGCGAAGGGCAGCAGGAGCACCAGCACCTTGCCCAGCAGGTCGGGCGAGATGTAGAGGGCCAGCTCGGTGCCGATACCTGCCCCTACCAGCGAAAAGCCCACGCCCAGCAGGGCCAGCCGCCAGAGGATGAGGTTGCTGCGGGCGAAGTTGAGCATGGCCACGCCGGTGCCCAGGCAGCAGCCCACCTTGTTGGTGCCCAGGGCCAGCTGGGGCGGCAGGCCGGAAAGCAGCAGGGCGGGGATGGTGATGAGGCCGCCGCCGCCCGCGATGGAATCGATGAAGCCCGCCACGAAGGCGGCGCAGGTACAGAAAAGGATGATAGCCGTGCTGACCATGCTACCATTCCTTGAAGATGACGTAGGCGGCCAGCACGATGAGGGCGAAACCCAGGATGTGGTTCCAGCGCAGGGTCTCGTGCAGGTAGAAGACGGAGAAGAGCGAGAAGACCGTCAGGGAGATGACCTCCTGGATGGTCTTCAGCTCCGCCGCATTGAAGTAGCCGTAACCGATGCGGTTGGCCGGGACCTGCAGCACGTACTCGAAAAAGGCGATGCACCAGCTGATGAAGATGACCATGGGCAAGGCCATGCTCTTGTGCTTCAGGTGACCGTACCAGGCGAAGGTCATGAAGACATTGGAGAGCACCAGCAGGCCGACTGTGGCGACCGGGACGGGGATCTGCATGACAGGCTCCTTGGAGCAGATAAAGAAAAAACGCCCATGTTTCCACAGGCGTTGAAATTTCTGGAGCCCTTGACCAGGATTGAACTGGTGACCTCATCCTTACCAAGGATGCACTCTACCGACTGAGCTACAAGGGCGGTCCTATATGTCCGGGTTTCCCCAAAAAAACGCCCATGTTTCCACAGGCGTCGTGTTGTTTGCTGGAGCCCTTGACCAGGATTGAACTGGTGACCTCATCCTTACCAAGGATGCACTCTACCGACTGAGCTACAAGGGCGTGCTCAACGAAGAAGACTTCTACGGAAAAACTCCCTCGGGGTCAAGCGATTTTTTCATTTTTTGCCGAGAAAAATTTTCAAGCTAATAACATAGTGGAATATAACGATTAAATTATAGAACTTTGAGCGGGTAAGCCGGGCATAGGGGCTTGCAACGTCCGGCCAGCAGCGCGGGCGGCAGTTTTGGGAAAAAATCTCGGCGCCTGCGTGACAAGCGATGGCGGCAGAAGGGCACGGACGTGGCCTCTGATGACCACACCATCTGCCGCATGCGGCCGGGCGGCACCGGCGCAGGCGGACACACGGGAGCCATGCAGGGAAAGGAGCATACGGAGATCCCGCTGACCCATCATTGGCAAGAGGGCTTTTACGCAGGATGAAGGGGCAGACAGCCTTTGCGTGAACGGCCTTTTCACGGACAGTCAGCGCACTGCCCGTGGCGGGGCAAGGTGGAAAGGCAGGGGAAGAAGGAGGGGAGACGCCCACAAAAGAGCGAATCAAGACTGGGGCCCGCAGGTCGCACCTTTCGGGCAGACCACGGACCCAGATAAACGTTTTAGGGGGGATGCGGGTGCAGGGGGAAGGGAGACCCTTTTTCAAAAGGGGCCCCTTCCCCTGCCAAAAGAATTCCCTAACGCTGTTCCAGCAGACGCATGATGCCCCGGAAGAGGGCGCGGCGGGCGTGGGGCGGACGCCGGTCGTCTTCCTTGCGGGCTTCGGCCAGCAGTTTTTCCAGCTCCGGGCGTCCCGCGGCTTCGGCATCGGGCCAGGGGAAGGCCGCCAGAAGATCCTCCACGTCCGCCTCGGCAGCGGAGAGCAGCTTTTCCCGCCACTGTTCGGCCAGGTGCAGACGGGCGGCATCGGCCTGCTGGCCGTTCTTGCGGGCCTCGATGGCTTCGGCCAGCGGCCCGGCGTCCACCTCGCGCATGAGGCGGCCTATGAACTGCAGCTGGCGGCGCTTGCCTTCACGGTTGCTGATGCGGGCATACAGGCGCAGGGCCTCCAGCAGATCGGGCGTCAGGGGCAGCCTGTCCAGTTCGTTGACGGGCAGCTTGGTCAGCTCGGCGCCCAGATCCTGCAGGGCCGAGCTCTGGCGCTTCTTGGCCGAGCGGCTGAGCTGTTCGGGGGCTTCCTGCCCGTTGGTCTCCACATCCCATTGATATTGTTTCTTGCGCGGCATCTTAGAGCACCACTCCCAGGATGACGCCCACCAGCACCAGCGGCGAGATGATGCCGTTGAGGGTGAAGAAGACCATGTTCACGCGGCTGAGGTCCTGCGGACGCATCAGATGATGTTCCCAGAACAGGATGGCGGACACACCGGCCCAGAGCACATACCAGGGCCAGGCCAGTCCGGCGGCGATACCGGTCAGGAACAGGAAGATGGACGTGACGGCATGGGAGAAACCGGCAATGGCCAGCGCGGTGTCCGGGCCGTAGACCGAGGGCACGGAGCAAAGGCGGAAGGCCACGTCGAAATCATAGTCCTGGAAGGAATAGTAGATGTCGAAGGCGCCCACCCAGAAGGTCACGGCAAAGAAGAGCATGATGGGCCCCATGGCCAGGCCCTCGGGATTCACGGCCAGGGCACCGGCCAGCGGCGCCAGGCCAAGGGTGGCCCCCAGCCAGAAGTGGCAGACGGCCGAGAAACGCTTGGTCAGGCTGTAGACGGCGGCAAAGATCAGGGCAGGCACCGAGAGGATGAGACAGACCGTGTTGATGGCCGCACAGGCCAGCACGAAGATGGCCGCCATGACCAGGGAGAATATCCAGGCCTGGCGCACGCTGATCTCGCCGGTGACCAGATGGCGGTTGGCGGTGCGGGGGTTCTCGCGGTCAAAGGGCAGGTCGAAGATACGGTTGATGCCCATGGCGAAGGAACGCACGCCCACCATGGCGATGGTCAGCAGGACGAGCTTGTCCCACGGCGGCATGCCGCCGGCGGCCATGACCGAACCGGCCCAGGCGTAGGGCAGGGCGAAGATGGAGTGCTCGATGCGGATCATGCGGCAGAAGGAGACGAAGCCGCGGACGGAAAAACGTCCGCACAGCGCCCCCGGCCGGCAGGAAGGCAGGGAAAAACGGGGAAGAGTGAATTTGGGCAGTTTCATCAGGGATTAACCTCCACAGTCGGCGGGATCGCCGTGCAACTTGTCCAGCGCATGGGGCAGGGCGGGCAGGACAGCTTCCAGATTCTCCACGACAGCTTTGCGGCTGCCGGGCAGGTTGATGATGATGCTTTGTCCCAGCACGCCGGCCACAGCGCGGGAGATGGCCGCATGGGGCGTCTTGGCCAGGCTGGCCTGCATCATGGCCATGCTGAAGCCGGGCAGGGGATAGTCCAGCACCGCGGACGTGACCTGCGGCGAGATGTCGCGCGGGCCCACGCCCGTACCGCCGCTGGTGCAGATGACGTCATAGCCCTGGTTCAGGGCCAGATCCACCAGCAGGGCGCGCAGCTGCACCGCATCATCGGGCAGCAGGAAGCCCTGGCTGTGGCACAGGGGCAGGGCATCGGCCACCAGGGCGGCCATGGCCGGGCCGCTGGTATCGTCGCGCATGCCCTGGGAGCCCTTGTCCGAAAGGGTCACCCAGGCCAGGGCACGGCCCGTGCGCCGCGTCTCGAGGCTGATCTCGCCCACGGGCAGATCCACCAGAGCGCGGGTCATCAGGCATTGCAGGGCGTGGCCGCCGTCATCGGCGGGCAGCCAGCAGCGGCCCGTGACGCGCAGCAGTTCCACATCGTTCGCATCATACAGGCCGGTGCCCACAGGGATGAAGGGGCACTGGCGCACCAGCGGGGACGCCAGACGATGGCTGGGCATCCCTGCGACCCGGGCCACGGACAGGGGCATGAGGCCCCCGGCGGAACAGGCTCGCAAGGCAACAGAAAGTTTCATGCATCCTCCACAAACTGCCGGGACGGCAGATAACGGCCGCTATTGTAGCGGCAAGCACAATAAGTTACAAGGACGGCAGCCGCGGCCCGTTCCCGGTGCCCGGCAAGATCAGAAAAGGAGTTTTCATGTCCACCACCCGCAGCCAGGACCAGACGCAGCACCTGCATGTGCTGGGGACCGGCAAGATGCCCGAATTGCAGGGCGGCCCCAGTACGGCGCTGCTGGAATCCTTCCCCAACCGTTACCCCCAGCGTCCCTACGTCATCAGCATCGCCTTCCCCGAGTTCACGTCCCTGTGCCCGGTGACGGGGCAGCCGGACATGGGCACCATCACCGTGGAGTACATCCCGGACCAGCTGTGCGTGGAATCCAAGAGCTTCAAGCTCTACATGTTCGCCTTCCGCAACCATCAGTCCTTCATGGAGACCATCACCAACACGGTGCTGGAAGACCTGTGGACCGTGCTCGAACCCTGCTGGTGCCGCGTCAAGGGCCTGTTCGTGCCCCGTGGCGGTACGCGCATCCATGTCTTTGCCGAGCAGTTCAAGGACATGCCCGAGGAAAAGGACGCCGCCGTCCGGGCCGCTGTCCAGGCCTGGCGTACGGAAAGCGATCCGCACAGACCGTAACGCAGCTCCCTCCGGCAGGGCGCCTTTTCCTGCCGGAGGCTTTTTTCGATGTGCCGCGTGCCCGGTCCCGGTCCCAGCCGGCACCGGGACGTCTTTTTATTAAGGATATGCCCATGAGCCTTTCGCACGGCAATGCTCTCCGCCCTTCAGGCGGTGCCCGTATGGCCCGCACGGCCGGGATGCTGGCGTTGTTCACCCTGCTTTCCCGCCTGCTGGGACTGGTGCGCGACATGGGCATGGCCTGGATGGTGGGCTGCGGGCCGGTGGCCGATGCCCTGGTGGCGGCCCTGCGCCTGCCGCATCTGCTGCGCCGCCTGCTGGGCGAAGGCTCTTTGTCCATGACGCTCACGGCCTGGCTGGTGCGGCACGATGTGGCGCAAGGCCAGGGGGATCCGCTGCCCGCTCTGGCCTCCGGCCTGTTCCGGCGCCTCGTGCTGGTGCTGGGCGGCCTTGTCCTGCTGGGCATGCTGGCAGCGCCGCAATTGCTGGCCTTTCTGGCGCCCGCGCTTTCTCCTGAAGCCTTGGCGGAGGGCAGCAGCCTGCTCCGCCTTTGCCTGCCCTATGTTTTGCTGGCGGGGATGGCGGCCCTGGGCATGGCGGTGTTGCACTGCCGCGAAGTTTTCTGGCTGCCCGCGCTTTCGCCCGTCATCTTTAATGTGGTGGTCATCAGTGCCATGCTGGCGGGCTGGCTGGCGGGAGGCACAGAGACTGTCCCGGCGGCACTGGCCGCGGGCATGAGCGCCGGGGGCCTGGCCCAGTGGCTGGCCCAATGGGGCTATGCCCGTCATGTATTCCCGGCGACCGCCATGGAGCGTCCGGCCGCCGCGCCCTCCGGCCGTGAGCTGTGGGGCTGTCTGGGGCGCTTGCCCCTGGGCCTGCTGGGGGCCGCCGCGCCGCAGCTGGTGATGCTGGCGGCCATGGGGCTGGCGGTGGGCAGTCAGATCGCGGGCCTGTACTATGCCGAGCGCCTGCTGGAGCTGCCGCTGGGCCTGATCGGTGCCTGCCTCGGCATGGCCAGTTTGCCGCGTTTGAGCCGTCTGGCCGGAGAAAAAGATTTTGCCGCCTTCCGGCGGGACATGGCCCTGGCCTTGCGCTGGGCCACGCTCTTGTCCCTGCCTGCGGCGGCGGGGCTGTGGGCCGTGGGCCCCTGCCTTGTGGACGTCCTGCTGCATCACGGGGAATTCGATGCCACGGGGGTGCGGCAGGTGACCCTGGCCCTTTGGGCGTACCTGCCCTGCCTGCCCGCCTGCGCGGTGAGCCGCTGCCTGCTGGCGGGCTGCAACGCCCTGGGCGACGTGCGCCTGACGGCCTTGTCCTCGCTGCTTGCCGTTGTTTTTACGCTTGCAGGCGGGGCGTGGCTGTTACATAGTATGGCAAGGGACATATATTTTTGTTTGCCGGCTGCGGCGGCCAGTGCGGCCCTGTGGGGACAGACCGTCTGGCTGTGGCGGGGGCTGCGTCGACGTTTGCGGCCTTTGCTGCCCGCGCCGGCGCTTCTGGACGGCATGGCCTGTCTGCGGCATGTGCTGGCCGCGGGCGCGGCAGCCGCAGGTGCCTTGGTGGTCCTGCGCCTGTGCGGCATGGTCTGCCCGTTGCAGGAGCTGCTGTCCGTCGTGCCGGTCCTGTTGCCCGGACTGCCCGCCATGGCGGGCCTGGCTCTGTCCATAGGGGCCGGATGTTGTGCCTGGGGGAGCGCCCTCGTTCTGCTTGGGGACGCCGATACGCGTATGCTGGCACATAAGCTGCGCACAAAATTGCAAGGAGATTCCCGCTCGTGAAGCGGTCAGTTCTTATTTTCCTGACCAGATACCGCCGCTGGGTGGCCCTGGCCTGCTGGCTTTTGGCCATATTGCTCTTTCTGGCGCAGGCAGCGTGGAACATCATGGCTGAACGCGATGCCGCACAGAACCGTCTGCAGAACGAGGCAGGCCGGGTGGCCAGCCGTTTCACCCATCTGCTGGGACTGCACGGGGAACTCACCGCCGTTTCCACGGACGCCCTGGTGACGGGGCTCATGGAAGATCAGCGCCTGTACGCCGTGACGGTGCAGGTGGGGGACAGTCTTTTTTCCGGCCAGCGTCGCAATGCGCACTGGGAGGCCGTGCCCTGGGACGGCGAGATCACGGAGAACACCGTGCAGGGCATGAGCCCGCTGCGCCGGGAAGGGCAGCCCGTGGGCACGGTGGAGGTCTATCTTGCCCGCCGCCTGGTGCAGGAAGGTTCGGACAAGGTCATGCAGCGCGAGACCTGGCGCTTCATCATCAATACGCTGCTGCTCAGCGTCTTTCTGGCGGCGCTGTACTGGCACTGGGGCGATCTGAGGCGCCTGCATTCTTTGGGGCTGCAGCTTTTGCGCAAGCAGGGAGATCCGGAGCCGGAAAAATCCGACGACCGGAAGTGGCGGCCCGTTTCCGGTGAGGATGTCGCCGCCCCCGAGGACGCTCTGCCGGTGGATGCCATCCGCGGCAGGCATTTCCAGCAGGGGAACCCCGCAAGCTGGCATATGACCGCGGCCCTGTTCCGCCAGACCTTTGCCCATGCGCCCATGCTCATGATGCGCCTGTATGCGGAAGATGAGCTGGAAGGGCTGTGCCATCTGGGGCGGATGCTGCTTGCCGCAGCGCCCTGCCTGGGGGCTGTGCGCCTTGAGGACAGCGCCCGCGAGATGCTCGATGCGCTGGAGGATCCCGGCTGTGAGGCGCGTGCGCTGGCCGTGGAGACCTGTGCGGCTGATCTTGAAGAAGTTTTGCAGGCCCTGAGCGGGGCCGCAGTGAAATAAGGAGAGACTATGGGCTTTTTTTCCGCAGTAAAAAAGTTTTTTGGTGGGGGCACCGAGGAAACGAAAGAAACGCAGGCCGCGGCAGTCGAGAAGGAAACGGCCGCAACGTCTGTTGCCCCGGAGGAGCCTGCCGCTGATACCGGGAGCGCCGTAGCGGAGCCGGAAAGCACGCCGGGACCGGAGAGCGTCCCGGCGGCTGAAGAAGTCGTTGCCCCTGCTGAAGACGCATCTGCGGACGAGGCCCCGGAAGACGAGGCCGCCCCCGTTGCCGGGGATGTCGAACAGGTGGCGCCGGAAGCTGAAGCCGTGGTCGCGGATGAGCCCGTGGTGGAAGTGCCCGCCGCTGAAAGCGATGGCCCTGCCGCCGGAGCCGCAGAGGAGGGCGGGAGCGTCGAGGCTGCCGTGACGGTGGCGCCTGCCGACCAGCCTGCGGCGTCCGAAGCTCCGGCAGAAGCCGAGAGCACCGTGGCGGAAGGGGAACCTGTGGCGGAAGCTGAGGTGCCGACGCTTCTGGGTGAGCCCTCCGTGGAGGCCGAAAGCGAACCGGTCGCCGAAGCGGAAGAAGCCCCGGCTGCTGTGGTGGAAGATGAAATTCCTTCGGTCGAGGAGCCTGTGACGGAAGCGGCTGCCGAGGCTGCGGCGCCGGAAGAAGCTTCCGGTGATGCCGCTGCAGAAGCGGGTGCTCCCGAACAGGATGGCGTCAGTTCGGAAGCGATTGCTCCGGAAGCTGAGGCTGCGGAAGCCGAAGTTGTCGAGATGTGCGAAGAGCCGGCCGGTGCTGATGCGGCTCCTGTGGATGCTGTGGAAGAATCCCCTGCAGAAGAGGAAGAGGCCCCTGCCGAAGCGGAAGCTGTGGCTGTCGAGGCTGAGACCGTTGTGGAGACTGCCCAGGAAGCGGAAGAAGAACCGCTGCCTGAGGACGTGACCGGGGCCGATGCCGCCGAGATGGCTGATGCGGCCGGGGACGATACGACCACTGTGACCCCTGTTGAAGCCGACGAAGCTGCCGCTGAAGAAGCTGACGACGCCGGAACGGATGTCCTGGAAGAGGAAGCTGCCCGCGACGAGGTCCGCGAAGAAGCGGAAGAAAAGCCCGAAGCGGCTGCGCCCCGTCGCAGCTGGTGGCAGCGCATCTTCGGCAGTGACGAAGATACGGCCCGGCCGGAAGCCGCCGCCCCTGCTGGCGAGGCTGAGGAAACGCCTGTTGCGGTGGAGCAGGAGGCGGGCGAAGACGTCCATTCTGAAACTGCCGTAGCGGAAGCAGGTACGGATGAACGTGTCGCGGCTGCCGCTGAAAGCACGGAACAGGAACCTCCGGCCGAGGTGGAAAAAGACACGGAGAGCGCTGCTACGCCGGAACAGGACGAGCCCGTCGCTGAGGTCATGGCCGATGCGGCCCTTGCCGCCACTGCCGTTGCCGCGGCGGCTGCCACGGCCGAGCGTCCCACCGCGCCCGCGCTGGAGACCTGCGGTCTTGATCCCGCTCTGGCCCAGTCCATGATCCTGCGTCTGCGCGAGGCCGAACCGCGCCTCTCCGTCTGGCTGGGCATCGTGCTGGAAGGTGTGGAAGAAGCCGGGGACGAACTTTGGAAGCGTCTGCGCTTCCTGCTGCGTTCGCTGGATGCGCCCGCCGCCGAAGTGGACGCCTTCGTGGATGATTTCCGTGGCTGGCTGGAGCGTATGGAATATGTGCAGCTGGACGAATTCCGCTCCGAGTTGCAGTATCGCCTGACCCTGGCCCTGGACATGGAGGACGAGGAAGACGAGCGCAGCCGCCTGTTCCTCAAGATCAGCGAAGGCCTGAGCCGTACCCGCGAGCAGTTCTCCCGCCGTCTGGACAGCCTGTTCAGCAGCCACGGCGAACTCAACGAGAGTTTCTGGGAAGAGCTGGAAGAGCTCTTCATCATGGCCGACCTGGGCTACGAACCTTCGCTGGAGCTGGTGGAGCGTCTGCGTGAACGGGCCCGCAAGGAGAACGTGACCCGCGTGGAAGACGTACGCGGCCTGCTCATGGCCGAAGTGGACGAAATCTTCCGTCTGCCGCGTCGTATCAGCGCCGTGAACCCGCCCGAAGTGGTGCTCTTCATCGGCGTCAACGGCGTGGGCAAGACCACCACCATCGCCAAGCTGGCCCATCGTGCCCGCATGCAGGGCAAAAAGGTCATGATCGCCGCGGCCGACACCTTCCGTGCGGCGGCCATCGAGCAGCTGCAGGTCTGGGCCGAGCGCGTGGGCGCGCTCTTCCATGCCCGCCCCGCCGGTTCCGATCCGGCCTCCGTGGCCTACGAAGCCATGGACCGCGCCCTGGCCGAAAAGGTGGACATCCTCTTTGTGGATACCGCCGGCCGCCTGCAGACCAAGGTCAACCTTATGGAAGAGCTGACCAAGATCCGTCAGGTGCTGGGCAAGAAGCATGAAGGCGCGCCGCACCGCTGCATCCTGGTCATCGACGCCACCACCGGCCAGAACGCTCTTTCGCAGGCCAAGCTCTTCAAGGAAGCCGCCGGCGTGGACGAGCTCATCCTCACCAAGCTGGACGGTACGGCCAAGGGCGGTGTGGCCATCGCCGTGGCCATGCAGGAAAAGCTGCCCATCACCTATGTGGGCCTGGGCGAAAAGCTCGAAGACCTGCGCCCCTTCAACGGTGCCGACTATGCCCGCGCCCTGCTGGGCGACCTGGATCAGGGCAAGTAGCGCTGACTTTAGTATGATGTAGACGAGAGGGAGGGGCCTTTTCCTGCTGGGGAAAGTCCCCTCCCGCTTTTTTGGGGAAAAAACGCTGTACCGGGCTGTGGATCTCGCCCGCTATCCTGGGCAGACGTCACATCTCGCTCCCGGAGCTTGCGGGAGGAAGGCCTCCAACAATCGAAGCAACAAATTTTCGTCACGCCGTTTGCCTCTTCGGCAGGGGCGCTTGGGGGGCAGCCCCCGATCCGTGATGTCGCTGGGGATTTTTTTGCTGCATGGGCCACAGGTCGTGTTTTTGCGCTTCGGCCTGTGAAAAAGTCCCCACTCCGGCGGATGGCAATATATATTTTATGACATGCCTCCTTTATCCGCATCTGAGCTCCGCTTTTTTCTTGCCGGAACGGGAAAATCAGCAATAGCGCGAAAAAAAATCCCTCTCGCAGTGAAAAAAACTTGACGCATCGCCCCATTCCCGATAGAAGGAACCTCGCCTTGAGCAACAAGGCTGTTCCCTGGACGGCAGGGAAGGGCAGATTGAGTCTGTCCTGATGCACCCAAAGCGGTCGCTCCGCGGCGGGTTTTGACATGTGCAGGCGTTACCAGATGCCGAGACAATGTCGAGCCGTTCCAGCCCACACAGCGGATCCCACCTGGCGATCAGGTGACCCCGGGCTGTAAAGGTAAGGGGGGATGTTCCCCCATTTGGTGACCCTGCGGGACCACCCTCGTCACTGCTTCAGTCAGTGACAGGCCTGGGCTACGCCGGGAAGCATCACACGGATGATGCAGGCACGCTCAGGCGTCCGTACCTTCCGATATATCTGATTTCTTCAGATTCTGTGATGTGCGCTGCTTCAAGCGCGTCTCTTCCCCAAGTTGTTGCCCAGTCTCCCCAACGGGTGAGGCCGACCTTCGGGCCCGTGGTTTTTGGCCCGCGCAAAGCTGTTAAGAAACCTGCGCCGAACCCAACCGGCCAGGATTTTTCAAACGGAGTAGGCAACAATGACGACAGTTAGCAGTGATCGCATTCGGATCAAGCTCAAAGCCTACGATTACCGCATCCTGGACAAGGCTGTTGCGGAAATCGTGGATACGGCGCGCAATACCGGTGCCGGTGTGGCCGGGCCCATCCCGCTGCCCACCAATATTCATAAGTACACCATTCAGCGTTCCGTGCATGTGGACAAGAAGTCCCGTGAGCAGTTCGAAATGCGCATCCACAAGCGGCTTATGGACATCCTTGAACCCACGCAGCAGACCGTTGACGCCCTCGGCAAGCTTTCCCTGCCCGCTGGCGTGGACGTTGAAATCAAGCTCTAGTGAGAGGCAGTCATGGCTGAGAAAATGGGAATTTTGGGTCGTAAACTTGGTATGACCCGCATTTTTGCCGGTGACGGCGCCGCTGTGCCCGTCACGGTGATTCAGGCCGGGCCCTGCCCCGTCACCCAGGTGAAGACCGTTGAAACCGACGGTTACAACGCTCTGCAGATCGCGCTGACCGAAGACAAGGAAAAGCACGTCAGCAAGGCCATGAAGGGCCACTTCGCCAAGGCCGGCACCGGCCTGTACCGCGAACTGCGTGAAATCCGCCTGGAAAACGCCCCTGAAATGGAACCCGGTCAGGAACTGACCGTGGAAATGTTTGCTACCGGCGACAAGGTCAAAGTGACCGCCAAGAGCATCGGTAAGGGCTACCAGGGCCGTATGCGCCGTTGGAACTTCGCCGGTTCCAAGGATACGCACGGTTGCGAAAAAGTGCACCGTAACAACGGCTCCATCGGTAACAACACCTTCCCCGGCCACGTGTTCAAGGGCCGTAAGATGGCTGGCCATTGGGGCAACGAAACCGTGACGGAAATGGGCCTTGTGATCGTTGACGTTCGTCCCGCCGACAACGTCATCCTGGTCAAGGGTTCCGTGCCCGGCCCCAAGAACGGGCTGGTGCTGATCCGCAAGCAGTAGAGGAAGCACAACAATGGCTACCGTGAAAGTTTATGACCAGAACAAGCAGGAATGCGGCGAACTGACGCTTTCCGCCGACGTGTTTGAAGTTGAGGCTCGTCCCGAGATCCTCAACCTCGTGGTGCGTGCCCAGATGGCCGCCAAGCGCGCCGGTACCCACATGGCCAAGACCCGCGCCTTCGTTTCCGGCGGCGGCGTGAAGCCCTGGAAGCAGAAGGGCACCGGTCGCGCCCGTTCCGGCTCCAATCGTTCGCCCGTGTGGCGTGGCGGCGCCATCGTGTTTGGCCCCCAGCCCCGCGATTACAGCTTCAAGGTCAACAGCAAGGTGCGCGCCCTGGCCATGAAGATGGCTCTGTCGAGCCGTCTGGCCGCCGAAAACCTGCTGGTGGTCAAGGGCATCGAACTGCCCGAAGCCAAGACCAAGCATTTTGCCAAAGTGGCCGGTACTCTGGGCCTGAACAAGGCTCTCATCGTGACCGCCGAGGAAAGCGAAGCCCTGACCCGCTCCGCCCGCAACATCCCCGGCATCACGCTGACCACGCCTGATCGTCTGAGCGTGCTGGAGATCCTCCGCCACAAGCAGCTGGTCCTGCTGGAAGGCGCCGTGGCGCCCGTGCAGGCCCGCTTTGAAAAATAAGAGGGGCAACTCATGGAATTCACCCAGGTTCTTATCAAGCCCCTGCTGACGGAAAAGACCACCCTGCTGAAGGATGAGTCCCGTCAGGTGGCTTTCTATGTTCATCCCGGCGCCAACAAGCTTGAAATCAAGCAGGCCGTGGAAAAGGCTTTTGATGTGAAAGTTGAAGCGGTCAACGTGGTTCGCAAGGCTCCCTCCAATCGGGAACGCCAGGGTCGCGTGGTGGGCCGTAAGCCCGGCTGGAAGAAGGCCTATGTGACCTTGCGCCAGGGCGATAAAATCGAGTTCTTCGAGGGAGTGTAAAATGGCTGTCCGTAAGCTGAAACCGACCTCCGCCGGGCGTCGTTTCCAGACGGTTTCCGACTTTGCGGAAATCACCCGGACGACCCCTGAGAAGTCGCTCACCGTGGGCCTGACCAAGAAGGCCGGCCGCAACAACCGTGGCCGCGTGACCAGCCGTCGTCGTGGCGGCGGTGTGAAGCGCCTGTACCGCATCATCGACTTCAAGCGTAACAAGTTCGGCATCGCCGCCAAGGTTGCGCACATCGAATACGACCCCAACCGTACCGCCCGTATCGCCCTGCTCCACTACGTGGACGGCGAAAAGCGCTACATCATCGCTCCTGTGGGTCTGAAGCAGGGCGACGTGGTGCTGGCCGGTGAAGGTGCCGACATCAAGCCCGGCAACGCCATGCAGATGTCCCGCATCCCGGTGGGTACCGTGATCCACAACGTCGAGCTGTACCCCGGCAAGGGTGGCCAGCTCTGCCGCGCCGCTGGCACCTACGCCCAGCTCGTGGCCAAGGAAGGCAAGTACGCCCTGCTGCGTCTGCCCTCCGGCGAAGTGCGCAAGGTGCTGGCTTCCTGCGTGGCCACTGTGGGCCAGGTGGGCAACATCCAGCACGAAAACATCTCCCTGGGCAAGGCCGGCCGCAACCGCTGGCTGGGTCGCCGTCCTCAGGTCCGCGGTGTGGCCATGAACCCCATCGACCATCCCCTGGGCGGTGGCGAAGGCCGCAGCTCCGGTGGTCGTCATCCCGTGTCGCCTTGGGGTATGCCTGCCAAGGGCTTCAAGACCCGCGACAAGAACAAGGCTTCTTCGCGCCTTATCATTAAGCGCCGCGGCCAGAAGTAGGAGTAGCAGATGCCCAGATCTTTGAAGAAAGGGCCGTTCATCGACGGCCACCTGATGAAGAAGGTTGACGCTGCGGTGGCCTCCAATGACCATCGCGTGGTGAAGACCTGGTCGCGCCGCTCGACCATCCTGCCCGAAATGGTGGGTCTGACCTTTGCGGTGCACAATGGCAAAAAGTTTGTGCCGGTGTTCGTGACCGAAAACATGGTGGGTCACAAGCTGGGCGAATTCTCGCCCACCCGTACCTTCCACGGCCACGCCGCTGACAAGAAGGCCAAGGCCGGCAAGAAGTAGGGTAGAGATATGGAATCCAAAGCTATCGCGAAATTCCAGCGCGTGTCGCCCCGCAAGACCCGCCTTGTGGCCAAGAACGTGCAGGGCAAGGGTGTGGAAGAAGCCATGAACATTCTGCGCTTCACCCCCAACAAGCCCGCCGGCGTGCTGCTGAATGTGCTCAAGAGCGCCGTGGCCAATGCCTCCCAGCTGGGTGGCGTGAACGTGGACGCCATGGTCATCAAGGAAGTCATCGTGAACGAAGGCCCCACCTGGAAGCGCTTCATGCCCCGCGCCCAGGGCCGTGCCACCAAGATTCACAAGCGTACCAGCCACGTTACCGTTATACTCGCAGAAGGGCAGGAATAGGCTATGGGTCAGAAAGTTCATCCGTTTGGCTTCCGGCTGGGGTACAACAAGAACTGGCAGTCCCGCTGGTTCAGCAAGAAGGACTACCCTGCCTTTGTGTTTGAAGACAGCAAGATTCGCGCCTATGTGAAGAAGCTCCTGTATCATGCGGGGCTGGCCAAGATCGAAATCGAACGCGCCGGTGGCAAGATCCGTCTGATCCTGTCCACTGCCCGTCCCGGTATCGTCATCGGCCGCAAGGGCGTGGAAATCGAAAAGCTGCGCGGCGACCTCCGCCAGAAGTTTGGCCGTGAGTTCTCGCTGGAAGTGAATGAAATCCGTCGTCCCGAAGTGGAAGCCCAGCTCGTGGCCGAAAACATCGCCCAGCAGCTGGAACGCCGCGTGGCCTTCCGTCGCGCCATGAAGCGCACGGTGTCCATGGCCCGCAAGTTCGGTGGCGAAGGCATCAAGGTGACCTGCTCCGGTCGTCTGGCGGGCGCTGAAATCGCCCGTACCGAATGGTACCGTGACGGTCGCGTGCCGTTGCAGACCCTGCGCGCCGACATCGACTACGGTTTTGCCGAAGCGCACACCACCTACGGCATCATCGGTGTCAAGGTGTGGATCTACAAGGGTGAAATCCTTGACAAAGAGGTTGATCAGTAATGCTCGCGCCTAAGAAAGTTAAATTCCGTAAATGGCAGAAGGGCCGCCTGCGTGGCCTGGCTAGCCGCGGCGCCTCCATCGCCTTTGGCGATATTGGCCTGAAGGCCGTGCAGCACGGTCAGTTGTCCAGCCAGCAGATTGAAGCCGCCCGTATCGCCATGATGCGTCACATCAAGCGTGGCGGTAAGGTCTGGATCCGCGTGTTCCCCGACCGCCCCGTGACCGCCAAGCCTCTTGAAACCCGTCAGGGTTCCGGTAAGGGTGCTCCGGTGGGCTGGTGCGCTCCGGTCAAGCCCGGCCGCGTGCTGTACGAAATCAAGGGCGTCAGCCTTGACCTGGCTCGCGAGGCTCTGACCCGCGCCGCCCACAAGCTGCCCGTGAAGACCATCATCGTGGTGAGGGAGGGCCTGTAGTATGGCTGCCAAGAAGAACGAAAAAGCCGCCATGGCCACTGCCGCCGAGCTGCGCGACATGAGCGTCGAAGAGCTGCGTGCCAAGCTGGCCGAACAGCGCGAAGAACTCATGACGGCCCGTTTCAAGCATGCCACCGCGCAGCTTGAAAAGACTTCCGAGCTCAAGGCCATGCGCCGTCAGGTGGCTCGCATTTCCACCGTTTTGACTGAAAAGGAATAGAGGGGCTGAACCATGCAAGCTCTGGAAAATCGCAAGGGCAGAACCCTCACCGGTATCGTTGTCAGCGACAAGAACGACAAGACCATCGTCGTGCGCGTTGAAACGCTGGTGAAGCATCCTCTGCTCAAGAAGTATGTGAGGCGCCGCAAAAAGTTCACGGCTCATGATCCCATGAACGAATGCGGCATGGGCGATAAGGTTAAAATCGTGGAGTTCCGCCCCATGTCGCGCAACAAGCGCTGGCATCTGGTCTCCATCATCGAAAAGGCTGTGTAGGGTAGAACCATGATCCAGGTAGAATCGACTCTTCAGGTGGCCGACAACAGCGGCGCCAAAAAGGTGGCCTGCATCAAGGTGCTCGGTGGTTCCCACCGCCGTTACGCTTCCGTGGGCGACATCATCGTCGTGTCCGTCAAGGAAGCCATGCCCCACAGCAAGGTCAAGAAAGGCGACGTCATGAAGGCCGTTATCGTGCGCACTGCCAAGGAAGTGCGTCGCATGGACGGCTCCTACATCAAGTTCGACGGCAACGCCGCTGTCCTGCTCTCCAACCAGGGCGAACCCGTGGGTACCCGTATCTTCGGACCCGTCGCTCGTGAGCTGCGCGCCGCCAACTTCATGAAGATCATTTCTCTTGCCCCCGAAGTGCTGTAGGAGATGACTATGAAAACGTATCGCATCCGCAAGGACGACAAGGTGATGGTCATCACCGGCAAGGACGCGGGCAAGATCGGCAAGGTGCTCAAGGTTCTTCCCAAGAAGGACCGCGTGCTGGTGGAAAAGGTCAACGTGGCCAAGCGCCACATGCGCCCCAACCCCTATGCCCAGCAGCCCGGTGGCATCGTGGAAAAGGAAATGCCCATCCACGTGTCCAACGTGATGGTGGTGTGCTCCGCTTGCGCCAAGCCGACCAAGGTGGGCTACAAGTACATTGAGTCCGAAGGCAAGCAGAAAAAAGTGCGCTTCTGCAAGAAGTGCAACGAAGTTATGGAATAAGGTGATACGATGACACGCCTTGAAAAGATTTATAGAGAGAAAGTGGTTCCGGTACTGCAGAAGGAGTTCAACTACTCCTCCTCCATGCAACTGCCCGGCATCGAGAAGATCTCTCTGAACATCGGTCTCGGCGCCGCCAGCCAGAACAACAAGCTGATGGAAGAAGCCGTGGCGGAACTGACCGCCATCGCCGGACAGAAGGCCGTGGTTACCCGCGCCAAGAAGTCCATCGCTTCCTTCAAGCTGCGTGAAGGCATGCCCATCGGGGCTCGCGTCACCCTGCGCAAGGATCGTATGTGGGACTTCCTGGACAAGCTGATGAACTTTGCCCTGCCCCGCGTGCGTGACTTCCGCGGTATCCCGGACCGTGGTTTTGATGGTCGCGGCAACTTTACCCTGGGCATCAAGGAACACACCATCTTCCCCGAAATGGAAGCTGACCGTGTGGAAAACCCCAAGGGCATGAACATCACCATTGTCACCTCGGCGACCACGGACAAGGAAGGCAAGTTCCTTCTGGACCAGCTGGGCATGCCGTTCCGCAAGTAGGAGTAGAGCTATGTCCCGTACCGCTCTTGAAGTGAAGGCTTCCCGTAAGCCCAAGTTCAGCTCCCGCGCCTACAATCGTTGCCCCATCTGCGGGCGTCCCCGGGCCTTCATGCGCCAGTTCGGCATCTGCCGTATCTGCTTCCGCAACATGGCCCTGCGCGGCGAACTGCCCGGTGTGCGTAAATCCAGCTGGTAATCCGCATCCCGGACTGATCTGAAAGATGGAGGGACTCCGAAAGGGGTCCCTCTTTCCGTTTCCGGAGAAGGGCAGGGGAGAGGGGACTGTGCCCCGGCGCTTCCTGCATCCGGCTGGCGGCCCCGGGCAGGAAGGTCCCTTGTCCGCATCCGGGGGCGCAGTCTTACATGGTTTCCGGCTTCCGGGGAGGGACGTATCCTCTTTCGGGATACGTTCTTTACCCGGCCGGTCTCCTTCCTTTTGCAAATTTTGCTTGCTTCCCGATGACAGATGGGCTATCTGCCCCTGCGCGCCGTACGCCGTGCCCTGCCGGAAAGTCCGGTGGAGCCGGCCATGCGGCGCGGGTCGCACCGGAGACGGGCGGGACTCCTGCAGTGGAGCAGCCCCGTTTTCATTCATGGTGCGGCGATCCGGTGCCTGGTCCCTCGCATGCAGGCCGGGATGCCCCGGCAGGACCGGCGCCGGCATGACTCGGGAACGCCCTGGAAAGAGCGGATTTTCAGGCCGTGAGCAAAAAAACATTGCCTTTTGCTCCGGCTTGGGATATGAACTTTCGATTGTGTGCGGGAAGTGGCGGCATGGGGCCGCTAACCCCTCACGAAACCAACCTTAGGAGCTATCGATGTTGACAGATCCTATTGCGGATATGCTGACCCGTATCCGCAACGCACATTTGGCCCTGCACAAGGAAGTGAATGTGCCGCGCTCGAAGATGAAAGAAGCCTTAGCCGCCATCCTCAAGCAGGAAGGTTACGTCGAAGACGTGGCTATCGACGACCGCAACATTACCATCACGCTGAAGTACCAGAAGGGCAAGGCCGTCATCTCCGGCCTGAAGCGCGTCAGCACCCCCGGTCGCCGCGTGTATGTGGGCGCTCACCAGATCCCCAAGGTGCAGAACGGCCTCGGCATTTGCATTCTGTCCACGTCCAGCGGTGTGCTGGACGGCATGACCGCCCATGAAAAGAAGGTGGGCGGCGAACTTCTGTGTGAAATCTGGTAGGGGTGCACCATGTCTCGTATCGGCAAACAGCCCATTACCGTTCCCGCTGGCGTTGAAGTCAAGATCGGAACGGATGTTGTGGAAGTGAAGGGCCCCAAGGGTACGCTGCATACCCCTGTGTGCAGCCTGCTGAATTATGATCTCACCGACGGTGTGCTGACCCTGACCCGCGTGGAAGACGACCGTCACAGCCGTGCCCAGCACGGTCTGCGCCGCACCCTGCTCGCCAACTGCATCGAAGGCGTGACCAAGGGCTTCTCCAAGTCCCTGGAAGTGATCGGCGTGGGCTACCGCGTTGCCGTCAAGGGCAACCTGGTGGAACTGTCCGTGGGCTTCTCCCACCCCGTGCTGGTGGAACTGCCCGAAGGCATCCAGGCCAAGGCCGAAGGTCAGATCCTGACCATCAGCGGCGCCGACAAGGAACTGGTGGGCGAAATGGCCGCCAAGATCCGTCGCATCCGCAAGCCCGAACCCTACAAGGGCAAGGGTATCAAGTATACCACCGAGACCATCCGCCGCAAGGTCGGTAAGTCCGGCGGCAAGAAGTAGGTAGGGATTGCGTCATGAAGCTTACCAAGAATGAATCCCGTCAGCGCCGCAAGGTCCGCATTCGTAAAAAGGTGCAGGGTACCGCCGAACGTCCCCGTCTGGTGGTGTACCGCTCCCACATGCACATCTACGCCCAGATCGTGAACGATCAGGAAGGCGCCACCCTGGTCGCCGCCTCCACCCTCAGCCTGGCCAAGACCGAAGCCGGTATGCATTGCAACCTGGCCGGCGCCGAGAAGGTGGGCATGGAAATCGCCCGTCTTGCCAAGGAAAAGAACATCACCCAGGTGGTGTTTGATCGCAACGGGTACCTTTATCACGGTCGCGTGAAAGCCGTGGCCGACGGCGCCCGCGAAGGCGGCCTGGAGTTCTAATATGCGTCAGGAAAATACCGAAACCAAACAGAACGAATTGGGCGAAATCGAAAAGATCGTCTCCCTGAACCGCGTGGCCAAGGTGGTCAAGGGCGGTCGCCGTTTCAGCTTCAGCGCCCTTGTGGTGGTGGGCGACGGCAAGGGTGGCGTGGGCTACGGCCTGGGCAAGGCCCAGGAAGTGCCCGAAGCCCTGCGCAAGGCCACTGAACGCGCTCGCAAGAACCGCGTGCAGATTCCTCTGGTGGAAGGCACCCTGCCTTACGAAGTGCTGGGCCGCTTCGGCGCTGGTCGCGTCATGCTGAAGCCCGCCTCCGAAGGTACCGGTATCATCGCCGGTGGTGCCGTGCGTGCCGTCATGGAAGCCGTGGGCGTGCGTGACGTCCTGGCCAAGGCCATCGGCACCAACAACCCCCATAACGTGCTGCGTGCCACCATGCAGGGCCTGATCTCCCTGCGCAGCGCTGACGAAGTGTCCGAGCTGCGTGGCAAGAAGCTCGAAGCCCCGAGGAAGTAAGTCATGGCTGAAATTACGGTCAAACTCGTGCGTTCTCGCATCGGCACCACGCCGGCCCAGCGCAAGCTGCTGGACTCCCTTGGCCTCAAGCGTCGCGAACAGGTCAAGTCGTTCAAGGACACCCCGGCCATCCGGGGCATCATCGCCAAAGTTTCGCACCTTGTGGCCCTGGTGGACTAGTCCACGGCCGCAGGAGGAGTATATATCATGCAACTGCACAATCTCTTTCCCTTCCCGGAAGAGCGCAAAACCCGCCGTCGTGTGGGCCGTGGTTCCGGTTCCGGCCTGGGCTGCACCGCTGGCAAGGGTAACAAGGGTCAGAACGCCCGTGCCGGCGGCGGTGTGCGTCCCGGTTTCGAAGGCGGCCAGATGCCCCTGCAGCGTCGTCTTCCCAAGCACGGCTTCAAGAACTTCCCCTTCAAGGTGACCTACGACGTGATCAATCTGGACCGTCTGCAGGAAGCCTTTGAAGGCAAGAGCGAGATCACCCTGGACGACATCTACGCCCGCGGCCTGGCCCGTCTGGGCGCGCCCGTGAAAGTGCTTTCCCGCGGCGAAGTGAAGTCGGCCATCAAGGTGGAAGCTCACAAGTTCAGCCAGGCTGCTGCGGAAAAGATCCGCAACGCCGGCGGCGAAGCCACCGAACTTGAAGCTGCGCAAGCGGCTGAGTAATTATGCGCCATGCCGGTAACGGCAGGCGGATGTCTTTGACCCCGCGCCGGAATGGGCGCGGGGTAAAGACGCTCCCGCGCATATGCGTCCCTTACAGCGTAAAAGGTAACGAGTGATTCATGGCATCAGCATCGGTTAATCCCCTCGGACAATCTTCTCTGGCCAAGCGCCTGGGCTGGACCTTCCTCCTTCTGTGTTGCTACAGAATCGGTGTGCATGTGCCCATCCCCGGTGTGGATGCCGCGGCCCTGGCCGCGTACTTCAAAAGCCTGTCGGGAACGTTGTTCGACATGTTCGACATGTTCTCCGGTGGCGGCCTGTCCAACGTGTCCGTCTTCGCTCTGGGTGTCATGCCCTACATCTCGGCGTCCATCATTATGCAGCTTTTGCAGGTGGTGAGCCCCGACATCAAGCGCATGGCCAAGGAAGAAGGCCAGGCCGGACGCCGCAAGATAACCCAGTACACCCGTTACCTGACCGTGCTGATCACCCTGGTGCAGGGCCTGTTCATCTCCATCGGGCTCGAATCCATGACCAGCCCCGACGGCACGCCCATCGTGCTCAATGCGGGCTGGCATTTCCGCATGGTGACCATGGCCACCTTCACGGCCGGTTCCATGCTCGTCATGTGGCTGGGTGAGCAGATCACTGAACGCGGTATCGGCAACGGCATCTCCCTGATCATCTTCTGCGGTATCGTGGTGGGCATCCCGCGCGGCATCATGCAGTCCATGGACCTCATCAAGTCCGGCAGCATGAGCATCTTCCTCGCGGTCATCATCGTGCTGCTCATGGCCGCCGTGCTGACGGCCATCGTGTTCGTGGAGCGTGCCCAGCGCCGTATCCCCATCAGCTACGCCAAGCGCCAGATCGGACGCAAGATGTTTGGCGGCCAGAACACGCACCTGCCCCTGCGCGTCAATACGGCGGGCGTCATCCCGCCCATTTTCGCCTCGTCGCTGCTGCTGTTCCCGGCCACGGTGGGCCAGTTCTCCACCAATGAATACGTCAGGATGGTCACGGACTTCTTTGCTCCGCACGGCGTCCTGTACAATGTGCTCTATGTTGTCCTGATCTTCTTCTTCTGCTACTTCTACACGGCCATCATCATCGACCCGAAGGATATGGCCGAGAACCTGAAGAAGAACGGCGGCTTCGTCCCCGGCATCCGTCCCGGCGAACGCACCCAGGAATACATCGACACCGTACTCTCGCGTCTGACCCTGAGCGGCGCGGTGTACATCTCGGCCATTTCCCTGCTGCCCATGCTCATGATCGCCAAGTTCAACGTGCCGTTCTACTTCGGTGGTACCAGCCTGCTGATCCTTGTCGGCGTGGCCATGGACTTCATGAATCAGGTCGAGTCCCACATGATCTCAACCCAGTACCAGGGGTTGATGAACAAGGCGGCCCGCAAGGGCGGCCGCATGTAATTCTGGCAAAGAGAGCTGGAAAGTCATGAAGAAGTATCAAGGCGCATTCATCAAAAATGAGCGGGAGATCGCCTGCCTGCGCGAGGCCAACCGTATGGTGGCCAACATCCTGGATGCCATCGGCGACATCGTGAAGCCGGGCGAAACGACCATGCGCTTTGAAGAACTGGCGCGCGACATGTGCGCCGATTATAAAGTGAAACCGGCCTTTTTGGGCTATTACGGCTACCCCTACGCCACATGCTGCTCGGTCAACGAGCAGGTGGTCCACGGTTTCCCCTCCCCGCGGCTGCTTGAGGAAGGGGACATCGTCAGCGTCGACATGGGCGTGGTCTTTGAAGGTTTTGTGGGCGACGCTGCGCGCACCTTCCCTGTGGGCAAGGTGAGCGAGGAAGCCTGCAAGCTCATGCGCGTCACGGAGGAGAGCCTCTATGTCGGCATCGAGCAGGCGCGTGCCGGTAACGATGTCTATGCCATCGGTATGGCCGTGCAGAACTATGTGGAAGCCGCCGGTTTCAATGTCGTGCGTCAGTATGTGGGCCACGGAGTTGGCGCCAAGATGCACGAAAAGCCGGAAGTCCCCAACTATCACCCCGGTGGCCGCGGGCTGACCCTGCGTAACGGCATGGTCATCGCCATTGAGCCCATGGTCACCGCCGGCAGCTACGAGGTGGACGTTCTGGAAGACAAATGGACTGCTGTGACACGCGACCGCCGCCTGGCTGCGCATTTTGAACACAGTGTAGCCATTACGCCGGACGGGCCCCGGATCCTGAGCATTTCGGACCGCGGCCTGAACCGGACGACAATTGGTTGTTGACAGAGCAGGTAAAGATGGATAAAGGTTTCTGTTCCCGCTGCTAATGAGCGGTGAGCAGCCGTATTGACCGGGTTTGTGTTGTGCTTCCGGCAGCGGCAAACCTTGGTCACGCAAAGCCGGATGGCTTTGCCACTCATTGGAGACGAATCATGAAAGTCAGACCTTCCGTCAAAAAAATATGCCCCAAGTGCAAGGTGATCCGGCGCAAGGGTGTTCTTCGAGTTATCTGCGAAAACCCCCGGCACAAGCAGCGCCAGGGCTAGGGCAGGAGACGTACTGTGGCGAGAATTGCAGGTGTTGATTTGCCTCGTGGCAAACGTGTGGACATTGCGCTCACCTATATCTATGGCATCGGCCGTGCTACGGCCCTGCAGATCCTGAGCACCACCGGTGTGAACTGGGAGCGCAACATTGATGATCTTTCCGCCGACGAAGTGAACGAGATCCGTAAGGAACTCGAACAGAGCTACAAGGTGGAAGGCGACCTCCGTCGCGAGATCTCTACCAATATCAAGCGCCTCATGGACATCGGCTGCTTCCGTGGCCTGCGTCACCGTCGCGGCCTGCCCGTGCACGGTCAGCGCACCCACACCAATGCGCGTACCCGCAAGGGTCCCCGTCGCGGTGTGGTGGGCAAGAAGAAGTAGGGCGCATTCCTTTTCACGCGAATTTAGCCAGATTGAGGTAATATCATGGCCAGACCCAAGAAAGTGGTCAAGAAAAGAGAAAAGAAGAACGTGCCCGTGGGCATTGCCCACATCCAGGCTTCGTTCAACAATACCATCATCACCTTTACGGACACTCGCGGCAACGCCATCAGCTGGGCCTCTTCCGGCCAGAGCGGTTTCAAGGGTTCCCGCAAGTCCACCCCCTTCGCTGCCCAGGTTGCTGCCGAAACTGCCGCCCGCAAGGCTCAGGACAACGGCATGCGCACCGTGGGTGTGTATGTGAAGGGCCCCGGCTCCGGTCGTGAAGCCGCCATGCGCGCCATTGCCGCTGTTGGCTTCCGGGTTGCTTTCATCCGCGACGTTACGCCCATCCCCCACAATGGTTGCCGGCCGCCTAAGCGCCGTCGCGTGTAGTTGGCTGCCCGAGAGGCAGTGGTAATCAACGCAAGAGGATTCTTCAAATGGCCAAATATACTGAAGCCAAATGCCGCATTTGCCGTCGCGAGGGCTGCAAGCTCTTCCTGAAGGGCGACCGCTGCTTTACCGACAAGTGCGCTTATGATCGCCGTCCCTACGCTCCTGGCCAGCACGGCCGTGCGCGTAAGAAAGTCAGCGAATACGCTGTCCAGCTGCGCGAGAAGCAGAAGACCCGCCGCAGCTACGGTATCCTGGAAAAGCAGTTCCGCGGATACTTCGAAAAGGCTGAAATGCAGAAGGGCGTCACCGGTACCAACCTGCTGGTGATCCTGGAACGCCGCCTGGACAACGTGGTGTACCGTCTCGGTTTCGCCAACTCCCGTAACCAGGCCCGTCAGCTGGTGCGTCACGGCATCTTCACCCTCAATGGCCACAAGGTGACCATCCCCTCGCTGCAGGTGCGCGTGGGCGATACCATCGAAGTGCCCGAAAAGAACCGCAAGATCCCCGTTCTGGCCGAAGCCCAGGAAGTCATCGCCCGCCGCGGTTGCCCCGCCTGGCTGGAAGCCGACGGCGCCGCTTTCAAGGGCACCGTGAAGGCTCTGCCGCAGCGTGACGACATCCAGTTCCCGGTCAATGAACAGCTGATCGTTGAACTTTACTCGAAATAAGCGGGGGCTTCATGCTTATCAAACAGGGCGAACGCCTTATCAATGCGCGCAACTGGAACGAGCTCGTCAAGCCCGACCAGATCCTGCGCGACGAAGACACGGCCAGCAGCACGCACGGCAAGTTTGTTTGCGAACCGCTGGAGAGAGGTTACGGCACCACCATCGGCAATGCCATGCGTCGTGTGCTGCTTGCCTCCCTGCAGGGTGCTGCCTTTGTGTCTGTGAAGATTACCGGCGTGCAGCATGAGTTCACCACCATCCACGGCGTCCTCGAAGACGTGACCGACGTGGTGCTGAACATCAAGCAGGTGCGTCTGCGCATGGACACGGACGAACCGCAGCGCCTGACGCTTCGCGTTGACAGCAAAGGGCCTGTTACGGCCGCCCAGATTCAGGCCAATCAGCATGTGACCGTGCTCAATCCTGAACAGCACATCGCCACCCTCACCGAGGACGTGGTGCTGGAGATGGAATTTGAAGTGCGCATGGGCAAGGGCTATGTGCCTGCCGACATGCACGAAGGTCTGGCCGATGAAATCGGTTTGATTAAGCTGGACTCCTCCTTCTCGCCGGTTCGCAAGGTCGCCTACGCTGTGGAGCAGGCTCGTGTGGGTCAGATGACCAACTACGACCGCCTGATCCTCGAAGTGTGGACCGACGGCTCGCTGACCCCTGAAGATGCCATCGCGTACAGCGCCAAGATCATCAAGGATCAGATCTCGGTGTTCATCAGCTTCGATGAACGTGTGTCCGGTGATATGCGTCACGGCAGCAGCGACAGCGGCGAGACCAACGAGCATCTCTTCAAGAGCATCGACGATCTCGAGCTTTCGGTGCGCGCCACCAACTGCCTGCGCAGTGCCAACATCGCGCTGGTGGGCGAACTGGTGCAGCGTTCCGAGGCTGAAATGCTCAAAACCAAGAACTTCGGCCGTAAATCTCTGGACGAGATCAAGGAAGTCCTGCACGACATGGGCCTTGATTTCGGCATGAAGGTTGACGGTTTCGAAAAGAAATATCAGGACTGGAAAAGGAAGCAGCAAAATGAGGCATAGCAATTCCGGCAAAAAACTTTCGCGGACGCCTGCGCACCGTAAGGCCCTGTTGCACAATCTCGCCAAGGCGCTGCTTATCCACGGCCGCATCCGCACCACCGAAGTGAAAGCCAAGGAACTCCGCGGCGTTGTCGAGCCGCTGATCTCCCTGGCCAAGCGCAACGACCTGCACGCCCGCCGTCTGGCTTACCGCGTGCTGTGCGACTACGCTCTGGTTAAGCGCCTGTTTGACGAAATTGGTCCCCAGTTCGCCGGTGTGCCTGGTGGTTACACCCGCGTGATGAAGCTGGCCATGCCCCGCAAGGGCGATAACGCTCCCATGGCCATCATCGAACTGACCCGCCTGCCCGAAGCCAAGACGGAAGCTCCCGCCAAGGCTGAAAGCGTCGAGTAGTTCCGATGACCGTGTCCGGCTCCGGCCGGACGAGGGAAAAGGATACAAGGGCCCCCGCAAGGGGGCCTTTTTGCGTTTTGGGGAGTAGCCTGGCAGGGGAGGAGGACGTCCTCCTGCAGGGGGCTTGCTGCCCTTCGGGGGCCCTCCTTTCCGTATGCATGCCGGGAGCCCGGCCGATATATGCGGCAAGACGAGGGGATCCCCATCCCTTTCGGTGCCTCCGTACGGCCGTGCATCAGCCCGGAGCCTGCATCTCCTACGCGCTGTCCGGAAAGTTTGGCGCTCCACGGCAACGCAGCCTGTGCACCCACATGCCTGTACTGACCGACAGCCCCTATCCCTTTTTTACATACGCTGCAGGCGTTCCCGTTCCCTTATCCTTCTTGGTTCTCACGCCGGAGGCAGCCGGCAGATCCATAGAGCAGGGCAGCCTGGTGGAATATCTCTCTTCCTCATGTCTTTCTGGGTTCTTTATGAGCGCGTTTTGAGGGGGGTGGGGGAGTTTGAGGGGGCGAGGGGAAGCTTTTTGGCGCAAGGAAAAGTTCCCCTCGCCCCTTCAATACGATCAAGTAGCCATCCTCTGACCTTTGTCGTCCCTTCTCTGTCATGACTTGCCAGCAGGGGGGCTTTCATGGCATGGACGGCCTGTGCCTGTGCGGCATCCTTTCATTTTTCAACAAAGCGAGGTTCATCATGAAGTTGCTGGAAAAGGCCCGGGCCGCCGGCTGAGCGGCAAAAATGGCTCCAGGGGCCCTGGAGCAGCTTTTGCGGGGCCTCGCGCCCCGTGGATCGTCGGATCTGGAGCAGCGCGTCATCGCCGGGCGTGCCCGCAACGAGGATGCCGTGGTCGTGCGCATGCCGGCGGGCAAGGCCATCGTGCAGACCGTGGACATCCTGGCGCCCATCGTCAACGATGCCTTCTGGTTCGGCCGCATCGCGGCCTGCAATGCCCTGTCGGATGTCTACGCACTGGGCGGGCAGCCCTGGTGTGCCATGAACGTGGCGTTTTTCCCCACCTGCCTGACCGAGAATGACCCGGAGAACATCCTGGCCAATATCCTGCGCGGCGGCGTGGATGCCCTGGAAGAAGCCGGGGCCGTGCTGGCCGGCGGGCATACGGTGCAGGATGACGAACTCAAGTACGGCATGGCCGTGACCGGCATCATCGATCCCGATCATGTGGCCGCCAATGACAAGCTGCGGCCGGGCCTGCGTCTGCTGCTGACCAAGCCGCTGGGCACGGGCATCCTGGCTACAGGCGTCAAGGCACGCTGGGACGATCATGAGGAAAGCGAAGCTCTGCTGCAGCGCTGGTGCGGACGTCTCAACCGTATCCCCGGGGAGGCCATCGCCCACTTCCGCATCCCGGCCGCCACGGACATCACCGGCTTTGGGCTGGGCGGGCATCTGCTGGAGATGGCGCAGGCCTCGGGTGTCTGCGTATCATTGCAGACGGAAGCCCTGCCGCTGCTGCCCCACGCTCTGGAGTATGCCCGCATGGGCCTCATCCCGGCGGGCAGCCATCTCAACCGCACCCACTGCGCTCCTGCCGTGGACGTGGCGTCTTCGGTGGATGAGGCAGTGGAAAGCATCGTATTCGATGCCCAGACCTCGGGCGGTATCGTGCTGGCCGTGCCGGGTGAAGAGCTGGCCACGGTGCGTGACTGGCTGGAGGCCAGGGGCGAGATGGCCGTGGAGATCGGTGAAGTGCTGGAGGCGCGTCCCGACGGCAAGCGGCTGCTGCTACGCTAGCGGGGGAGGGGAGATCCGGGGAGAAGACTCTCCCTTTCTCATTTCCCAAGCTCTCTCTTTCCTCCACGCCTCCCATCCTCTCCGCATGTATTGCAGTGGGAGGAAAGTGTCCCGGAAGAGAGGCCTCCCGGCAGTTCGCCAGGCGGCAAGATCGGGCCCCTCCGGGACTGTTGCCGTTTCCTGTTTTTCCTGCTGTCCGGTACTGAGGGGAGGGCTGGCCGAGGCTTGCGGGAAAGTGGTGTCTGTGGTATAAAAGTTATCTTTGCGAGAGTGGCGGAATTGGTAGACGCACTGGACTTAGAATCCAGCGGTTTATCCATACGGGTTCAAATCCCGTCTCTCGCACCATCACAGTTATATCAACACCTTATACAAGACCAAGGCCCATTGGAGCATGGCTGCTATACCTCTTCCGGTTAAGCAACCATCTGCAACCAATGGGCCTCTTGTTATACAAGGTGTAAACACCACCTCATACCACAGGCTTCGTCTGACAGTCTTCTCCAATGCTATTCTTCCACTTAGTGCAACCTAATCCCCAAGAAGGGTGGCTGCATGGCGTAAGTCAGAGGGAGAGAAGTGTGCGTAACGAGCTGTGGTCGTTATGCTCGTGTGCCCCATCCACTCTTTGATGATGGGCATGGACACCCCCGCCTGTGACAAGCGGGTGGCGCATGTGTGGCGGAGCATATGGGGAACGAACTGCGGGTCATCGTCCATCCCCATGTGGTAGCGGAGGATGTCCCACGGGCGACGCAACCAGTCGTTGCTGGCCATGGGGAACAGCCTTCCCGTTCCGCCACAGGCCTGCATCCTGCGCTCGATGATGGGGCGTATCCGGCCCACGATGGGGACCGTGCGGGGGTGGTGGTTCTTGGTCTTCCATGCCGTCAAGGTGCCCCGTTCGAGGTCGATGTCCCGGCATTCGAGACGCCACAGTTCCCCGCAGCGGAAGCCCGTATAGAGCAGGCAGAGGATGGCGTCCTGCACGTCCTGCGTGGCTGTGGCTTCGAGGATGGTGAGCATCCGGGCCTCTTCCTCCGGGGAGAGGAAGCGGATGCGATGCTCTGCCTCCCGGCGCTTGGGCATCTTGGGCATCTTCTCCAGCTTGCCCCGCTCGAAGGCCGTCCGCAGGATGCGGGACAGGCAGGACAGCTTGCGGTTCACCGTGCCGCCACTGTTGCCCCGCTCGTTGAGCAGGTGGGCCACGAAGCGGTCGATGGCGTCCAGCGTGATGTCCTGCACCGGCGTGTCGGCCCCGAAGAAACCCAGCACTGCCTTGCTGTTGATGAGCATGGTCTTGTATGCGGACTTGCCGGCCCAGACCACCTGCATGGTGCGCTCTGTGGCCTGCTCCAGCGTCCAATCATCCCGGCTGGTATCATCGCCAGCCCCGGCACTGTTCGACGTGGCAGAGGCCGCATTGCGGAGCGCCTCGCGGGCAAGGAGGGCAGCCTCCAGCGTGGTGGCGGTCTTGGTCCGGCGCTTGCCACCCACGGTCACGTCCACGATGTAGCCGGAGCGATGAGGACGGATGCCCCTGGGCAGGGTGATGGTGTCTTTCTTCTTGGCTGCCATGTGCTTACATCCCCTCCGTGGTGTCGTCCCCGAAGGGGTCCTGCCCATTGCCGGACAGGAGGCCCGTCAGCTCCAGCCCGTCCATGCCGTAGAAGGCTTCCCAGTCATTGATGATGTCCGCTGTGGTCTGCATGGTGATGCTCTTGTAGGTGGGGTGCATATCTGTTCTTTCCTTATATCGTTGGCTACATGTGGATGAGGACCCAGACGAGGAGGGCCTGCCCGCCGTAGAGGAGACAGGCCCCGATGAAGAGGCGCATGGTCTCTGGTCTCCCTTGGAAAAGAGAAAGCCGCCCATCCGGTGAGGGACAGGCGGCCAAGGTGTGGGGCGGATAGTCAGTTCTAGTTCATGCGGAACACATGCCCGGAATCGGACATGTAATAGTCAGTCAAGAACAGGTCACGAGCGAAGGCGGAATAGTCGAAGTAGTGGAGGAAGTCTTCCGGCACACCGGACAGAATCCCGGTATCATCGACCAGCTCCATAGCGAACTCTTCCTCGCTGCCATAGTGACCGACATAAGCATCTTCAAAGCCGCACCTGAACAGTCTGTCCACTTCATCGAGAGTGCCTTCATAAAACTTGACGTAAGCATAGACAGCTTCCGCATCGTATTCTTCCAGCACTTCACTGAGGATAGTGTAGGCATCCCAAAGGGTGTCCAAGTCTTCATATTCGGAAAGGGAGAAGCCGAGCCAGCCTTCATAGTCATGGATGACCCACTCTTCGGCGGGGCGTCCGGTATCCTTGGCGTCAGGCGAGGCGGCCAGCATTTTCTTGACGGCCTTCCACAAGTCCGTGATGTGGTCGAAGTTGTCGAAGTCTAACCAGACACCATGCAGGATGCCCGCATTGTAGTCAGACAGGGAAGCGACATAGATACGGAAACCTTCGTGTTCAAAACTCATGGCGTGTATCCTTTTCAGAAAATCAGGGAGCCGAACAGGCCCAGAAAGAGGGCGGAAGCAAGGACGAAAATGGAGGCCGCCACTTCAAGGGTGGTGCGGATGATGACCTGCCTTTTCCATCGCCGCTGCATGGCAAGGGCGCGGGACATGTTAGAACTCCCCGTCTGCCCAGACATTTCCGTAGCAATCGAACAGGCAGTGACAGCTCTCGCACTCATAGAGGCCGTGATATTCGGACACGAGCAGGGCAGAGCCGCCACAATCAGGGCAGACATCCATATCCGCCAGCATCCCGGCATCATCGGCTTCGTGCGGATAGTCATGGGAGCGGAGCCCAAAGCCATAGTCCCGCACAAGATAGGAAGAATTGGAGAACAGCAGGCCAGTGTCTTTGTCTTCAATCCAGTTCCCTGTGAGGATGGCCTCGTGGTATCTGGCATCCACGGTCAAGGTACGGCTGCCGATGGTGTCGGCTGCTATCTTGTCCTGCGTTGCTTTGTTTTTCAGCTTGCCCACAAGAGAGGTCAGGGTATCCCGGACATAGAGCTGGGTATCGGACAGCTCAGGGGAGCCCGCGCCAATGATGCCGTTATGGACGAAGACATAGCGGGAGCGGATGGACAGGGCGCGGAGGTCTGCCACATCACTGGACACGGGGAAGGGATGACAGTTTTCAGGGCAGGTGCCGCCGCTGGTCGTGATGCGGAAGTGATAGGCGGCCATATCTTCGGGGCTAACAGCCACGCTTGCGAAGTCCCAAAAATCAGCGAATGACATGTAGCCTTTGTGAATTTCAGCCACGTTGTCACCGGGCCGGAGAATGAAAAGTCCCGCCCCGTGGGGATTGTTCTCAATGCAGTTTTTAAGGACATCCTTTTCAGGCAGTGCCACACCTTCGGGCTTATAAGCAATGATGCACATATCTTTTGGTCTCCATATAGTCGTGAGAGAATGAGAAAAGCCCCGCTGGGATTGTCCAGAACGGGGCTTTGTGTCGTGTGGTGGTGGGAAGGCTAGGCGGCCTTCTTTTCTTCTATTTTCTTGTGGGCAGTCAGGATAGTAAGATTGTCAGGGCTGCTATACTTCCCTTCACTGTAGGCCGTCACAAGGTAGGCATACAGATTGCTATAGCGGGGATTGCCCTTGACGTAGTGGAGGAACTTTTCCCAAGCCCCGCCCTTCATGATTTCCACAATGCCAACCATGCGCTTTGTGAACTGGTAGAGGGCATGGGAAAATTCAAGGCAGGCGTAGAACTCCACAGGGTCAATGGTAGCCTTGAAGATACGCAGCTCAACGGTAGAAGGATTGTACCAGTTCACTGCCTCATATCGGGAGCCATGATTGCTGGCCATAGCAGCCGCTTCCTTGCCGTTCGTGGCGCGGTCGATATAGGTAGACCAATCAGAGCGGCGGCGGGCGATGGTCACAATTTCATTTTGGTATTCCGCCACGAAGGCCCCGAAGCGTACCTTGTGGCTGTCGGTCATGCCCTTTTTGGACAGATGGATATGGAGCCCGTCACGGTCGCCGGTGGTGTATTGCTTGGCTTCGTCAAGGTACTTTTCCATCATGGGCTGGAAGGTATGCCACGAGGCAAGGGTCCGGGGATGACTGACAATCTCAAAGCCGTGGTCAAGGCTGCTGTCTTGCTTCGTGTAGATGTTTTCTTCATCTTTGCCGGGATTCAGGATGGCGTGGCAGTCTTCAAGATTGCTGTCCCTGTCTCCATTGTCGGCATGGGACAATTCCAGTTCAATGCCCATGTAAAGGCAGGGCTTGCCATCTTCGTGCTGCTCACGATGGAAAGTGGCGTGGGGTTTGTATCCATAAGAGCGCAGGGCGGAAGGCTGCCTATTTTCATAGCAGTCGGGACACAGATTTTCGTCTGTTTCTTCATCGCCACGGGCATAGTCAATATGGAAGACTTCCCCGCATTCTTCGCAAGTGAAGTAGGATTCACAATAGCAGCCTTCACAGATATATTCACCATCTTCCCTGCGGATAGCGTGGTCATTGTCCACCCATTCCCCGCAATCGGCGCACTGCGTAAAGCACTCGTCTAGGCAGTCTTCGCAGTAAAAGTCATTCCTGACCTCTTCGCCATCTTCAATTCTGACAACTTCACCACAGTGGCAGCATTCCACAAAGTTTTCGTCAAAGCAGTCTTCGCAGTAGTATTCACCATCCGACGTTTTACGGGCTTCGTCCTTGTCCACCCATTCCCCGCACTCTTCGCAACGGACGCACTTGTCTTCCAGACAGTCGGGGCACAAATTACCCAAGCCATAGACATCTTCCAGCTTGTTTTCGGGCAGCCATTCCCCGCACTCTTCACACTGGTGAAAGCCTTCCAGCTCCGCGCATTCTTCGCAGCAGAAATAAAAGGCCCGGCGGTTGTACTGGAGCGTAAAGCCGTCTTCGGCAATGTCCCCGCCGCAGTGGTGGCAAGTAGGCTTTTCGGCGCAAAAAACGCAGCCCTTGCCATCTTCGGAAATGCTGTCTTCGGTCACAAAGTGGCCGCAGTGGGTGCAATAGTGGTCGCCTTCGCAGCCGATGCAATGGGTGCCATTTTCGCGCAAGTCACGAGGGGAAACCCACTCAAAGCAGGTCGGGCACTGGACATAGTTCGCAATAAGGCAGTCGCGGCAATACAGTTCCCCGTCCTGTCCGGCTTGGGTTCCTTCGGATTCAAGGATGACCTTGCCGCACTTGGCGCATTCCGTGTGTGTGAAGGGATTGTGTGGGACAGTGTGTTCTTCCATCATGGTAAATTCTCCACTTTTCTGTTTGATTTTTTGGCGTCATGCTGCGCCGCAAGAGGCTTGAAACAGGTGGGCTTCAAGGCTTTTGCGAGGCGACATTATTCAGACAATTGGATAAATAGGGCGCAATATTCCTAGGGACTTTGGGCGGCCTCCGGGTGTGTTTTTAGGGACTATCCGAAGGCCGCCCGGCTAGATTGTTTGTTTCCGGTACTGCCTTGCTTGGCTATACGCTAGGCGCTACTCTAGCGTTCCTTTTCTTCCCTATGGCCACACGATAGAGGCTCCAGATTGCTTTTCCGTGTGGGCGGCCCGGCGTACCGGCGGATTGTGAAAGAGCTTTTAGCCTATATCGGCTAAATGAGGGTAAAAAGAAAAGGACTTGCGTCCTTGGGCTTCTTCCCCGTTCGCAAGTCCCTTCTAGCCGATATAGGCTAGACAAGTCAAGAACTTTTTAGCCTTTATCGGCTATTTTCTTGCAAGTCCTCTATTTCCTTGTGGTTTTATATCTTTTTTCCCTTGTTCAATTACCCATTTTTCTGGGATAAGCCATGTTTTTGCTATCTTATGGGCCGGTATGGTACCAGCCTGACAGCCATTTTTAATCGTGCTAGTGCTGGCATATCCCAGCGCCTCAGCGGCTTCCGTCACTGTATAATATACACCATGCAATTCTATAGGCATACTTCATACCTCTTATTATTTTCTGCTAACTCCTCGACTTCCTTGACCTTTTGGTGAAATTTTCTTTTGCTCAAGTACCCAAGTGGCAGGAATAAGCCATACTGTGCCCACACGAGAGGCAGGGATTGTTCCTTGTGAGCATAGCCGGGAAACGTAAGAGCCATCCCTGTAGCCTAGCTCTTCGGAGGCTTCGGTAGCCGTGTAGTATGTTCCGTGTAATTCTATAGGCATGTTTATATCCCTACCTAACTTGATATTTTGTTTTTCTACCGTTTAGATTTGTCAAGAGAAAAAAATTTAGAGGGGATGTCTTTTTATTATTTTTTTGCAATTTCCCTAGAACTACGGGCATTTTCAGTATCTTTTGCTAGCTCTTCAACTTGTTTTTCTGGAATAAGCCATACCACGCCAACTTTATAGGCCATTATTCTTCCGTCTCTACACTTTTCAGAAATATATGAAGTATCTTTATAACCTAAAAACTTACTAGCTTCCGTTGCCGTAAAGTAGCCCGGAAGAGCTGTTTTGAAATTCATAGACTATCCCTTGTGGTCTTATGTGTTTCTATAGTGTTTTGAATCGATGTTTCTAAAATTGAAAACGATTTTCACAAAGTGTAAAAAAACCTGACACTATGCATTCAGACAGGGCAGAATATCAAGGCAAAGCCGAGCCCAAGCCGTGAAAGGGATTTATAATCCATCGCAAAGCAAGCAATAGCAACGGTTTGCCGGCTTTGGTTGCGGCCTTGATTGCATATATAGAAGTTCGGGCAGGGCAGGCCATCCTTTCCAATAGGTTTTGGACATGCCCAACTGGCCTTGGGTCGATGGGGGGAGCCAGGCTCTCTACACATCGTGTAGGGCTTTCAAATTTTTCTGCCAAAAACACCCCGGTCACACCCAGGATTCCCACAGTGTCACCCTGGGAACCTCTCGCTCCCATGAGCCAGCCAGCTCCAGAGCTACTTCAGTTCTCCTTCCGTCCCTCTTTCGCTGTCTTCAGCCTGACTTTCCACACTGCTTCAGCCTCTCTGCCTGTGAGGACAGGGAAATATTTTATCTTGGATAACTATAGAATGTCAATGGGATAGGGATGTTGCTACAGTTTACTAGAGTTATTCTTATTTGAAGATGCTCTATCATAATCATAAAAGAAAATCTTATCAGAACCTTTAATCAAGAAGAGCTAAGGGAATGTTTAGGGAAAGGATAAGGGATTCTTTAGGGGGGTCCCTTTTCCCTTCCTCCAAGAAGTGCAACCTAATTCTAATACCATGATTTTCTTCCATTTATGACTAATCAAGGATGGAGCAGGGAAGAGCCATGCACCTGGGGAATCGACCTCCTGATGCTGCATGGCCCCTCCTTCTCCTTCTTTCAAATCAAGACCACCCCAAAGCAGGGGAGGTCTTGGCCTATCTGGCCCCCCACCTTGCCCCGCCTCCGAAGCGGGAGCGTGTCTGGGCAGGGATACCTCTTCGTCCTCCAATCCTCCCGGCCCCGGAGCTGGACGACCTGTTGCCGCCCACGGTGAACGAGCTGAAGCTGAACAGCATGTCCACAGGCTGGACGACCTCCGTCAGGGCATCATGCCCGCCGGAGACCGTGACCTTGTTCCTGCTCAGGCTCAGGCTGCCGGCATCGTCCCACGCCTTCAGTTCTTCCAGCAGGAGCTTCTCGTTGCGCTGGACCATCTTCTTGTCCGCGTCCTGTCCCATCATCTCGACCCAGTAGTTCACCGCCATAGCGAGGCAGTCGAGGCGGTCGTCATGGGAGAGGGAGCCCCGGTCACGGGTGATGCGGGACATCTGGTAGAAGAGCTGGTACTTCAGGGCCTTCTCCACCGGCATCCCCTTGGTGCTGTCGTAGTCCCAGACGACCACGTTCCTGTCCACCACCAGCTTGTGCTGGCGCATGACGGGCTCCAGAGTGTCGATGATGCGGGCCTCCTTCTGCTTGCTGTGCTTCACCTCCTCGATGTGGCAGGGGTAGTCGCGGGTGAAGTAGGGGCCGATGAGCCGGGTGAACATGCCATCACCGAAGTTGGCCTCGATGACCACGCTGTTCACCTGCTGTTCCCTGGCCAGCTTGACGATGGCCTTGAGGGTCTCCTCGGAGTAGCCGTCCGTATAGGCCCGGATGGCCGTCAGGTAGAGGAAGCCGTTGAGCATCTTCAGCACCACCACGGCGGTCTCGTCGGTGCCCCTGCCGGAAGGGTCGATGGCCATGACGGCCCCGGTGTACGGGACCCACGAGCCGGCCAGGAATGCGGCAGAATGATACCTGTCGCCGTTCAAACCGACGCAGGGCAGGTCATTTATCACGTTGCCCACTCCCGACGCCCAGATGGGCTTTTCCGGGGCATCAGAGGCCCCGCAGCCCATGATGATGAGGTCGGCAAGTTTCAGGGGATACCGCTCGGCATCCGAGAGCCGGGTGTCCAGCATGAACTGGAGCTGGAAGCCGGCACGACCATAGGACAGCTCGCGCTCCAGGAGGTCGTCGTCCGAGAAGCGGCGCGGGTCCGTAGTGGCCCCAGACAGCCCGGAACCGGCCTCCAGAGCCTTCAAAATGAAAGGCGCGAGTGTTTCCCCGTAATTCACCAACTGGTCCTCAGAAGGGAACCTGGCGGGCCAGACGCGGACGCTGTAGCCACGGTCGGGCAGGGAGTTGTAGAGGCTCTGCTCGGTCTGCGGGGTGCCCAGATAGATGATGCGCCCACCGGGCTTGAGGATGGCGTCGAACTCCTTGACGGCCTCGGAGAGCTTGTCCCGCATCATCTGGGTGTAGGAGTTGTTGGGCACCTCGATGTCGTCGGCGATGATGATGTCGGCGCGGCCCCCGGTAATCTGGCTGAAGATGCCCTTGCTGGTGACGCTGGGGGCCTGGTCGGGCTTGGCCGGGGCCACGTCGAAGGAGAGCTTGGAGCATCGCTGTTCCGCCCTGGGGATGAGGCATTGCAGGACGGGGATGTCGTTGATGAGCCGCAGGCAGAACGAGGTGAAGTTGTCGGCCCTGTCCTTGGATGCCGACAGCACCATGAACTTGAGCTGCGGGTCCATACGCAGGTTCCAGACCACGAAGGCTGCCGTAATCCAGCTCTTGCCCACACCACGGAAGGCTTCGGTCACGCTGCGGCGCGGGCCGTACTGGAGCCAGCGGGCGATGTCGAGCTGGACCGGGGTGGGGTCGGGCAGGCCAAGGTGACGCCAGACCAGGACGAGGAAGGTGCGGAAGTCCCGGAGCTTGTCCGGCAGGGGAGTGAACTTGGGGGATAGGTTGCTGCTGTTTGCCATTGTTCGTGACCTCAAAAAAATCCCCGCAGGTGCCGCAAGGACACCCACGGGGATGGTCGAAGGTTCTGGGGGATGGTCGCTAGTTGAGCAGACCGGTACTGTCCTGCCCGTCCATGTCGTCATCGAACGAGGGCAGGTTCCTGGTGATGTCGTTGATGACGGGGTTCTCGCTGCCCACGCAGTCGATGCCGTTGTCCTTCAGGAATTGCCTGATGACGTTCAGCTCGCTGGAGGTGAGGGCTTCCCCGGAGTTGAGGCGGGCACTGAAGTATTGGGAGAGCAGGCCGTGGAGGCCCGCCAGCTCGGCTTCGGTGCCGCGTTGGTTGCGTTCGGACATGGTGGTCGTTCCTTGGTGTCGCGTGTTTGTCGTGTGGTCCGGCGGAGGAGGGGCCGAAAAAAGCCCCGTCTCCTTCGTTTGCTTGAAAGAGGCGGGGCCTTGCTGTAAAATCGTCGGCGGTATGTCGTTCCCTTGCTGTGTGTCCAAAGGCAGAGAGACACCAACAAGGAGGGATGCCCATGAACCAGGCGTTCATGGATTTTTGCGTCCAGGTCCTCGCGAACCTGTTCGCTGAAGTCCTGAAACGGCTGCTCATGAATGAGTTCTAGCCGTCACACGATGGATATGGAAAGGCCCCTGACGGCGGGCCAACGCTATCAGGGGCTGTCCTCAATAACCGTAACCGGCAAGGGACGGCTCCCGTAGTGGGAGAACACATACCCACAATCTCTGCCGGGGCGGAGGGTGTTACCAGCACTCTCCGCCTTTTGTGTGTCTGTCAGTAGCAATACCCTATAAATTACCGTATGGCAATATCTACACTTTCAGGGCCAGCGCCACGGCCCCGCCAAGGGCCGCAGAGGTGATGGCCCAGACTATCCTGTCCGTCCACTTGCTGTTTCCCTTGCTCCTGGCCTGCTCCAGCTCCACGTTGCGGAGGCGTTCGTTGATTTCCTTCAGGGAGTTGCGGGTGATGATGGCCTGCTCCTCCAGGGCTGCATTGGAGGCCAGCAGGTCCTTGAGGTCGCGCAGGGTGTCCTTGATTTCAGCCAGAGCGGCGTTGAGGACCGAGATGTCCCCTTCATGCTGGCAGGGGTGGGGAGGGACCATCTGAGCCGGATATTCAGGCCTGGGCATCAGTCCCCTCCTTCCCTGACATCGCAGACACAGCGTAGTTCGGGCGGGAGCTGGCGTCTGTGGCGTTCGCTGTCATAGGCGGAACGGCAGTGGTCCTCGTCCCCGAACAGGGCCGCGAGGGTATCCAGCCAGCGGCAGGGCCAGGAGCGCACGCCATCTTTGTGCCAGCGCCAGCAGCGGGAACTCAGCGTCTCGTCGGGCCAGCCGCCCAGCAGGGCATTGAGGAGCTGGTCGCAGGCCACCAGCAGGCCGTGCAGATAGGCGGGCATCAGATGGCCTCCACGTCTTCTACGGTCTGCGCGGCGGCCACGGCAGCTTTGCGCTGTCCACCTTCGGCCATTTTCGTTGCCTTGTGGTTCAGCGCGGCCGCATAGATGGGCAGGAAGGTCTCGGCGGTCAACTGCAAGATAACCAGGTCGC